>JAEHJW020001855.1_pt1 | contig 93823 bp, 180 predicted proteins | sample 9271431 | NCBI WGS metagenome assembly JAEHJW02
AATCTTTTTTCCAATCTCTTATCGGTATAGGAGTAATAGGTAAAGGGATATTAGAATTAGTTCCTAAGATCCAGATATGTTTACACCAGGAGCATGTATCTACAAATGATGCAATAGTAGGAGCTGCCATATCAACACTCATAAAGGTTTTTTTATGATGGACTCCAAATTTACATAATAATCTAAAAGGGTTAAGATTCATTCTATTACTCAAGATCCATAAGTGATTTATTAGGGTTATTTTTTTTATTTTCTTTAGCTTGATGTTGTAAGTCAAGAGATTTTTGACTAACGGAAGGAATGGGAGTTTGCTCTATTACGGACCCATCTTCGTATAGATGAAATTTTTGAATAACTTCGGAACTATAATATTGAAGTTCAATATGGATATATTGAATATATCGTCCGTTTGTAAAGTCGGCAGTGTTAATGATTTTTATAAATGTTATATCTTGCCTGTTTAGAAGTTGCGCTAGAGCATAAATCTGATGAGAAACATGCATAGTAAACATGGTTTTATATAGGTCCTAATACTTTAGAAGAAAGTTTTCCTACTGTGTGAGAAATGCTTTGTTGATCACTTTGTAATTCCTGAACTTGTAAAGTTAGGTTTTTAACTACTTGAAGTGTATCAATTTGGTTTTTAGTGGTTCTATCTAATTCGGCGGTTAATTTTTTTACCACATCTTGTAATCCTAAAAAAGACTCTAATGCAGTAGCTATAAGATTATAAATATCTGAATTTTTCTTTTGCTCCTCTTTTTCGGCTTCTTTTAGAGGGATAGCTCGTAAGTACTTTCCTTCTCGGATGGCCATATGAGATGAGCCTTCATCTGTATCATATCGTTTTCGTACTCGTTCCCATACTATTTCTCGGTTTTTAATTCTATCTTCAGAAAGAGCCGATATAGTATGATTAACACCTAATTGAAAGATATTATCTTTTTTTACTAATTTTCTAAGTTTTTTAGGAAGTTCTATTTCTTCGCCTGGTTTAAGAATAATTTTTTGTTTTTCTTCTGTCATGATTAATTACCTTGTATAACTAGCTCCAGATGTTACAGCTTGTTCTTCTGTATAATGATTATTAATAGTTTTTACCATAGTATGATCTCTTGAATGAATACATTCTATGAATCTATCTATATTCTGTTCGCAATGATCTTTATACCCTATCCATATTTGAGCGCCTCGGATATTCATATCATCTAATCCTAAAATATCCATAATCCCTTTCATAAAATTTTTATTAACTATTTGAGTTAATACATTTATAGCTCCTGGGTTACCTTCACTCATAATAACGATTACATCTTCTAAAGATGTATGTAAATCTATTTTTTGTCTTTTTTTTAACTTATCTATCATAGATTATTACCATTTTTTCTTTTTCTTTATATGTTATATATCTTTCGATTATATGTCATAAAGACTTGTAAGTATGTATTTTTTACCTACTTTCGAAAGGTTTATTAACAGTTACTAACTGTTATGTTTAACGGTTAATAACAGTTCATAACAGTTAAAAAATTTGAGGCTAATTTTCAAATGCCAGTTGATGATTATATACTTATAAAAGGAGATTAAATTAAAAATGTGTAAGCAAAAATGTAAACGCTGCGGGCGATCTATCCTACAAAAAACCGCCTCTAAATATCATGGCTATTCCAGGCAATGTCTGGCTAAACTAACCAAAGAACGCAATTCTAATACAGGTAAGGTTTTAGAGACCTTAGACCTACTCTCTCAGTCCTTACTGGGTCTAACTCTTATGGAGGCCGTTTCTCTATGTTAACTAAAAATAAATTATGTAATACTTGGGAATGTCCCTTATTTGGGCACCCATGCCCTCAAAATTGCGCCAGGAAAAAACAGGAGAACGAAAAGAAATGAATAGTATAGAACTTTACTATGCTAAAATTACTTTCTTTAGATGTAAATACTGCTCCACTAATAAAGAAGTGCCTAAGGACCAACTCTTACAACATCTTAAAGAAAAACATCCCCTTATTTACTTAACTTATATGGGAGCCAATCAATAATGGAAAATAAAAATCTTAACTCTTCTCTAAAAAAAGATCCAATTAGTAAATGTAAAATAACTACTAAAGAAGCACATATAATCACTTCATACGAAATGCAATTAGGCAAACCTTATAATTATTGCTCGTCCTGTTTTAATCCTAATGTTATCCCTGAAGACCATTTTTATTCTTTACCAACTCAAGAACGGCTTGAAGAGATCGGAGATACTTTACAAACTATTTTCGGTAAAGATACCTGGCAATCTACCTATAAGGTAACGGACCAATTTATTGAATTATCATCTTCAAATTTCTATACAATTCGCATGTATTATACCAAAATTTTACTTACCCAAGAATTACCAAAGGAGAACCTTGAATAATCATGCCTTGTAGTAAAGGGAAAATAGATTATGCTACACATAAAAATTATAAAAGTAGTTTATCTTTTGCATGTCCATTAGAATTACTTCAACTTATTGATAAACAATATATAGATGCATCATTCCCTTCCAGAACTGATTATATTCTTAATCTTGTTTTAAACAATCTTTTAATTCATGAATTAATTAATGATTTAGTTTTACAAGATTTTCAAACATCAATTAACCCCATTCCTAACTATGATAAAAGATGGGGATATTTACAAACCCAAGGACAGAAAACTCATGACTAAATCCCCCACCCAACGTCAGGAAGACCTTAAAATGCGTTATAACGCCCTTTTTAGGGCTGCGTACTTCTATGCTGCTCTCTTTATCGCCTATAAAGACCACTTCACAGAAGCCGAACTAGCCCCTTTTTACACAGCCGCCGACCACTACGATACTGACCCCGAAGGCCATAAACTATCTCTTTCTATTAACGAAATTATTCAATGGCTAGATTCTCATGCAGACCTCCCTTTACTTCAACTAGCCCAACTTCTTAAAAAGGAGTCCTCCGATTAAATCATGTCCTTTATTAAAAAACTCATGTCATCTGAAGAAAACCAACACCAATTACCCCAACAAGAACTCAACCAACTATTTACCGCCCTTAAACCACTTATCCTCGAACTCTTTACCACTACCACTACCTCCCAACTTAACATCCAAGATATAGAAGCCTACCTTTTAGAACATTCTTCTCTTATCCCCCAACAAAAAAGATCCACCCCTTACACCCGCAAAATCCGTAAAATACATGGCACCTCTCTCTACTTCACCCTTAAAGACCTCCCTAACTATCTCCTCCTCTTCCAATTCCTTACCCAACAACAACTTATCCAACTCCAGGAGCCCCTAAAATAATGGTTCTCAAACAAGCTGACGCCCTTCAATTTATCCAATCCTTCCCCTTAGACATGTCCCATCCCTGGGATCTTATCATCTGGGACCCTCCCTACCTTACCTCTTACGGAGTCGGCCGCCTTTACTCTTATGATACCCGAGCCGGACGCTCCTATCGCCCCAAACAAACTACCTGGCACCCCACTCAAACCCCTCCCGAATCCTTTAAACTTAATCAAGACTATCTTAATCAAGTCCTTTCCGAAATTAAAACCCGCACTCAAAAATACGTCTTATTAGACTTCTTTAATACCATTAAACCAGACGCTACCGACTTCTTTATCTGGTTTAAAGGCGCTTACGGTCACATGAACGGCCGCAAAGTCTCTAACAACGCCGAATTCATTAACATTTACGACTCCCTCCCCAATATTAAAGAACGCAACCAAATCTTCCGAGTTATTAACTACCACCCCAAAAATAACCAATTCCTCCAATCAAGAAAACCCTTCGAAAAACCTCTCTTCCTTTATCAATCCCTCTTTAACCACTTCCACCCCACCCATATCCTCGACCCCTTCTCCGGCTCCTTTAATTCCTCTAAAATCGCCTATCAAATGCATATCCCCATCGACGCCTGCGACCTCTACACATCCCCCCCTACCCCATCCCAACTTACCTCCCAAACCTCCCTTATGGACCTACTCTAATGCACTACCTTATCATCTTCCAATCCGGCCATCAACAAACCCTCGAATGCTCCCCCTCCCAACTCGATAAACTTATCTCCAAAGACCCCACCATCTCCAAAATCTATACACTCCTCCTCGATAAATCACACTAACCACCCACCCCCCCTCAAAGCAACTTTCCCAAAAAATTTTTCCAAAAAAAAACAGAGGCTTCTTTTCCAAAAATTACTCCGAACGAGAAGTTCGTATAATGTCCTAAACCCCTCTTTTTTACGTACTGCTAGGATTGGTGGAAAATTTTTAGATCCTATTTATTTTTTATGGTATAATTTATTTTTTTTATTTTACATTTTTTTTAGTAGGTAGTTGGTCCGATAAATTTTTTTTATTTTGTTTAGTATTTTATTGATCACCCCTTATAATGTGGGTTATAAAAGCCTATATAGACTAGTTAATCTATGTAATACTAATAAATCTATTAAATCTAATAAATACGACTGGACATTAGAACTGGTTTGCATGAGAATTTTTTGAGTTAGAGGTGATTAGCTCTTTTTATGATATAATGTATATGGACAAATGATCATTAAAAGATATAATAAAGAATTAATTAGTTTAAGAAGGTTGGAATGATATAGCTTGAGTTTTTTCCCTGTTGGATTATTGATTAATTAGTAATTATTGGTATAATTAGGCATGAAAATATAGCGTATAGTTTTTTCCATGGTGGATTAAACTCAAGCTATATCTAAATAGTCTTTATTTTTAAATTCCAGCTAGCTTGAGTTTTTTGCATGAGTTTTTTTTCACCCTGTATATAGTACAAATATAATACATAGGATAACATAGGATAATATGGGATTTTATGGGTTATAAAATACTATAAAATACATTATATTATAATAAATACTATAAAGTACTATAAAATACTATAAAATACTATAAATATAGTAAAAATAAAAAGCTCTCACTATTTCTTCACTATGTGATAAAAAACTAGTACAACTACTAAATAAAACACGAAATAGTAAAAATAAAGGCGTATAAGTTTTTAACAGAGCGATAAAAAACTGATAAAAAACGGCTTAAAAACTTTTATAAACCCAATAAAAAATACCTTTATTTATCCTTAAAAAAGGAAATAAAATATCATGCCCTCAGGTAGACCAAAACAAAAAATATCAAAACTTAAAAAAAATAGAGTTTATATTTCAGACGAAGAATATGAACTTATTAATTTTATACGATCCTCAAGATTTATCGTACCAGAAATCATTACACTTTTTATGGATTTTTACAAATCTAAAAAATTAGAAGAAACTAAATCACAACAACATGAGCAACTTCTAAAACAAATAGATACTGTTTCTGCAATTAATCATGAAGACTCAATGTTTGGCGATGATGATTTACTCCTCCAAAATGATGAAGAAGACGGCGTTTTTGACATCGTTAATCCTTACGACCGCCAATCTCGAATCCTGGAACGGGAAAAAGAAAAACAACGCCAACGGGACCGAGCTTTAGCTAATCAATCCCATATCCCCACTCCCTTCGACGACTAATTTTTTTATTATTCATCCTAATCATCCTGGTAAATATTGCATGCTCGAATTCAAACCTCGTAAAATCTTACGAGCTTCACTTTCTCCATAACCCATAAAAACATATAAATCCATAACAAAAACCAGGTATAAAACCATGAGCTATATTTCTAACCCTTATTACGGCCCTTACGTTATTAAGACCATTTTAAATAACTGGACCGCTCTCGCTGGCTATCCAACTCCACTCCCCACTATACTTACCCCAGACCAAGCTATCGCCGGTCGTATCCCAGACGACCAAAATAATCTCTTCTTCTGCTATCAAAAAGGACCTACTAAATCTTCATCATTCGCCGTCTTAACCAACGCTACCTATAACGCCATCTATACAGTCAAAGTAGAGATCCGAGCCTATACCAGAGGCCTTCTCATTTCCTACTTCGAACATTTCAAAAAACTACTCGACTACTATCGCTGGAACCCCTCAACCAAGCACCTTATTATCCAAAAAGAATCAAGAGAAGACAAAAGCCAAGCATCATCCCATCAATTTAAATTCATTTTTACACTTTCCCTGCTATCCCCAGGCGAAACACTTTCGTAAAAACATTTTTATATCCATCCATCTTTTCTCTAAATTATTAATCATTTGTCTCAGATTTATTTAGTAAGTTAAAATTCTGACCAAATTAACCCACGGTCCGTGTTCTGCGGATGTAGGTAGTACTTGTAGTTGTGTATGAAATGAATAGAAGTGACAAAAGTTATAGATATATGTCATTTTTTGGAAAGTGGTAAAAGAATGGTAAGCAAGGCTCAATTGTTAGGCGTTTATGCCGTGCATAAGGGGTATAGTGGGAGATGAGTTATAATATAGGGGATGTGGTGGATGTTGTGGTATGGTGGTTGCAGCAGAATGTTTCGTTGTTGTATTGTGATGGGTATGTAAAGGCTGTGTGGAATAGGATGAGGGTAAGGCCGACGGGTCCTGATTCGGTGGTAAGGGTATATGATGTGAGTGGGGGGTATTTGAAGTCTGGGATAGGTCCGTTTGAGGATGTGGTATGGGAGGTATGTGTGGATATTCGGGCGAGGACGTTGGTAAGGATGTGGGAGACGATAGGGGGGGTATTGGTGGTATTGGATGGGATAAAGAATGATCCGAACCCTGCGGGTGAGGGAAGGTATGATATGTTAGAGGTGGTGGGGGTGGATGATGAGTCGAGGTATGATGGGAATGAGTGGATAGGGGTTATTACTGTAAAGGTATATGAGTTAAACAGAGCGATGGTAATTAATGGGTATTAGTTGGTTTTATTGGAGAAGTAAAAGATGAGATATAAGATAAGGAATAGGAAGCCGTATAGTACGGGAATAGTATTAAGGGATGGGGGGATAGTAAAGATGGAGGTAGGAGAGGAAAGGGAGGTTGAGATAGAGGGGGAGTTAGTGGCGGATTCTAAGATAAGGGGAGAGCCTGGGAAGTATAAAAGGGAGGAGATACATATATATGAGGATGAGGTATTTGAGGTAACAGAAGTTACTGAAAATAAAGAAAGTACTAATGAAAGTAAAGGTGAGGGAGTAAAGGAGGTAAGAAAGGCGACGGTGAGGAGGGTAGTGAAATGATAAGCGTTGGAATAGGGGGATATGAGTTAGTTTCGAGTGGGGCGAATGATGAATGTTGGGAGTTGTATAAAGAGATAAAGGGATATACAGGAATAGTTGGTATGATAGAGCGAGTATATAATTATAGATTATATGTTTCGGAAGAAACAGATAGAGATACAAAAATAACAAATGAAGAACAGAAAGAACAAAAAGATAAGGAGCATGATGAATAATGGCATATAGTCCGCCGGCAGTCAATGAATTTTGGCATATAGCCTTTGCAGAGGAAACTACATATAAGACAGCGATAGCGATTGCGTCCGTGACGAAGTGGATCGGGATTTTAGATGAGGATCAGACCTTACCGCAGGCGCAGCCTGAATATACGCAGTATTATGGAGGTGGGAACGCAAAGCCGATAACTACGGTTCAGGGAAAGACGTTATATGATGGAAAGATAAAATGGAAGGTGCAGAACGGTCAGTTATTTAAACAGATGATGGGTAAAGTGGTAGATGCAGGTGTGGGTCCATATACGCATACATATAGCACGGGAACGGCAGCGGAAAGACCGTTACCGAGTATAACTTTGGCCTATTGGTTTGATAGAAATGGGAATGGGATAGTAGATAGTACGGATATATGTGGGCTGGCTTCGGGGGTTAAATTAGGGAAGTTTACCTTAAGTTTCGATCAGGGACAGGCATTAATGTGTGAGGCAGATATAAAGGCGGTATTAGTAGCAAAACAAAGTACATTTCCTGCCCAGAGTGTTATTACAACAAAACCGTATATGATGAAGCATGTAGGGTCCATAACAGTAGGTGGGGTAACTACAGCCAGGATTATGAGTGGAAGTATAGGTGTAGATCAGGCTTTAAAAGATTTTGAGTATGGACAGGAGACGCCTTATGAACATGTAGAGGGAAAGATAGTTTTTGATGCTTCGTTTACGTTAGTAATTGAAAATGATAGTTTATGGACCTTAGCCCTTGCTGACCCCACGGTTGCGATGACGGTTTCGTTGACCTTCACTCGAGGAACGAACGACACGTTAGCGATTACATTAACAAATGCCTATCCAGCCTTAGAGGTTAAAAAAGGAGCTGAAAATGTGGTGGAAGGAGATGTTAAATTTACGTATGAGGATATTTCGATAGTAATAACGGATAGTAATGCTACGTATCCGATTTAAAGGAGAATATAGATAAAATGAGTACTGAAACTAAAAAAGTGGTAGTAGCTGATAATAAAGCCAGGTTTAGAATAAAAAATGAGACAGAAGAAATACCTATACTTATAGAGCATGTGCAAGATGAGAATGGAAATCCGTTAGAAATAATATTAACTGTAAATAAAGATATTGCCTATGCTAAAATAGGAGATAGGGAAGCTAATGCGGTAAAGGTGGATATTGAGAATTCGGATGTAAGTTTTTCGGCTAATAAGTTCATTGAGGGTATATGGAGCGATTTAGTGGTTAAAACGCAGCCGGAAGGTATTAATCCAGATGAAATGGCTTTATGGGGGGTAGCCACGGTTAATCTCATCTATAATCATTTATATAAGTATTATAAAAAGAATTTACCCGGGCAGAAAAGTATTGAGACGACAAAAAAAAAGTGATTAGTATCTTAAATAAGAATCCAGAATGGTATGATAGTGATTTTAAAGCGCATAATTCAATGGATGATGTATTTATTAATCGGAAATTACAGGAGTATTTTATATGGAGTGTGTTAGGTAAAACGGAAACTGAGTTACGATTATATTATACAATCTATGAGTTTGATGTATTATTTGGCATAGCGATGGGTATAAGTCATATACAGGAACAGAAAATGAAAGGTAGATAAGAAGCATATGGCAGATACGATTAGTGGATTATCTTTAAAAATAGATTTTAGTAGTTTAAAGACGGCCACAACGGAAATTAAGAATTTAGATAAAAATATGGATAAAATAACGAATGATTCGCAAGAGATGGCAGATGTAATAAAAGATAATCAGGAGATGATTCAACATACCATTGATATAACAAATAAGACCTATAAATTAATGGATAAAACAATTTTAAATATAACAAAGCATATGGAGGAAGAGACGAAAACAATAAAACAAGGGAATAAAGAGGCTAAAGATAACACCTCAAGGCAGGTGCAGAATTATAAACTTTTAGGATTAAATATATTAAAAAATACTAAGACCACTAAGGAACATATAGAGACAGTTAAAGAAAATGGAAAGACCACTACCACAACAACGCAAAACATGAGTAATCAGTTTTCTATTTTCGGTAAGCAGCTGCCACAGTCGTTAGCTGCTGGGATAGGGGCATTAGGAGTTATGGCTGGGGTAGCGGTTAAGGTAGCCAAGGCTTTATTGGATTGGGCGAGACAGAGTCCGTATTTTTCAGCGCAGTTAGGATTAGTTAATTTTGAATTAAATCAATTTGGAATAATCGTGGGGGATGCATTAGCGCCATTGTTACAGCCAATAATAGATTTATTACAGCAATTATTAGATCAGTATAATAATTTAGATCCATCAATTAAACAAGCGATTAACACAATTTTACAGGTAATAGTAGTATTTGCGAGTTGGAGTACTGGGATAGCTGAATTAGTATTAATAATAATGGGATTAGATGCAATTTGGAAAAGTAATTTTTTAAATATCCAGGGAATAGTAAAGGCGTTAGCAGATGTTATAAATGGAGTGACTAGTTTTATAGTAAATTTATTTACAGTGGATTTACCTAATGCTTTAAACTCATTATCTAATCTTTTTGGAAGTATATGGAATGGGTTAGGAGATATAATGCGTGGAGCTGGACAATTATTTTCAGATATAGTAACTGGAATTGTTAATTTATTTACTGTGGATATTCCTAATGCGATTCAGAGTGTAGAGAATATATTTAGTAATTTAGGAACTGATTTAAGTAATATTTTCGGTTCTATTTGGTCTGGCATAACAGGTGGGACAAGTGATATAATAAATGAAATAACAGATGTACTTAAGACGTTTATAAATGTATTAATAGATGATGTTAATATATTTATTGGATACGTTGATTCATTAATAAAGAAAATTCAAGGGGTAAGTATAGCTGGTGTGCAGCCGTTTAGTGGGTTATTATCAGGGATTGAAAGTAGTATTGCAAATGCAAAGATAGCTCATTTTGCTAGTGGTGGGGTTGCAGGAAAAGATACTATACCTGCTATGTTAAGTCCTGGCGAGGTAGTATTAAATGGATCGCAGATAGATCGAGCCTCTAAATTATTTTCGTTACTAAAAGGTGGTCCTACTTACACTAATATTATTAATAATAATAATAATAGTAGTAGATCGAATAGTAATGCTCAGAATGTAAGTATAGTAATAAATGCTGGGATGGGTGGAGGAAGTGGGAGTAGTGGAAATGCAATTGCTAATAGTTTAGGATCTGTCTTACGACAGAAAGGAGTAATAAGTTAATATGACTGATTCAACTATAACGGATGGAACGACAACTGTTACTTTTGGTGGGGCTGCTGGGAATGGAGGGGGGTTAATAAGTATAGATTATGAGTTTGTAACAGATAATTTATTTACACAGGCCTATCCTAATGGACAGGGGGATATATGCATGGATTATGGTTATAAGCGCCGACAATTTACTATTGAGTATTATTTTAAAAGTGATGGGACTTATTCGGCTGCGGATTATGTTGAGCATTTAGAGAGTTTATGGATAACTAAAAATGCAACGTATAAATATCAGCGAAAAATTACTTTGGTTAAACCTGATGGGAAAACCCGGATAATTCAGGGAAAGATTCAATCTATTGTGTCTCATCAGACATATGGAGAAAATTTTAACTATAACGAAGGTAAAATAGTTATCTTTGAAGATATAGTAAGTACACCGATACCATAATAAAATAAAATGATAAGAATGCGAATATATAAAAACATGTTTACAGGAATAAGAAGTATATGACCATAACTAATATTCCACCAATTGATTTAGAGACCTACGTCGATGGTTTGGTATGCGTGGATGGGGTATTTGATTCATTTGATGATTCTGTACTTACAAATGCACAATTTACCAATAATACTAATAATGTCAATACCTTTTCTGAGTCTGGAGGTGCATTAGTTTTAACAGGAACGAATGCAGGTGTAAGTGTTAAATATCAGAATATTAATGTTATTGCACCTGTTAATAGACAATTACCTGATTATTATGATATTGTTTTAGAAACTAAGGTAAGATTAACTGGGCCAGGATATATAGGGTTTAATTGTAGTCATGCAGATGGGTCCTTTGATAATGCTCATTATGCTTTGGTCTGGATATATTATACTTCCGCAGGTGCGGGTAATTCAGGATTACAAACTAATTTTCAAGGAACGGTAACTAATTATACCTCAACATCTATTGCTCTTAACACGGATTATCTTTTAAAAGTACGATTAGTGTTTAATTATATGGATCTTACCTTTCAGACCACTGTATATGCTTATTTAAATAATACATTAATTGTAAATGGAGCAACTTTTAATAATGTTAATCTATACGGAGAGCGGCTAGATGGAATAGTTGGTTTAGCCACTAATTTTGCTGCTGGAGGCACAACTGTAGTAACAGCAAAATACTGGGCTTGTAATAGAGTAGATCATATTTTTGCTTGTCCTTATACAAATGCCACCTTACAGGAAATAGGCTCTATGCAAATGACATTTTTCAATGATGGTTATGCAGGTGTGACGAGATGGGGTCGGCAGAGTTATATTTCAATTTATCAGAAAGATAGTATCACATGGTATAAGAGATGGCATGGATTTATCACTAATATTGAATATGACCAGCAGCATCCTGATATGTTTCTCGTTGCTTATGGTTCACATTTTAGTAATATGTTAGATAATAGACACTTTACAGGATCTTTTGCAGCTCAGACCTCAGATTATATAATAGATAATGCGACTTATGGTATTATTCCGCTAGAGGCGGCTGATATTTTCACTACTACCAATGTGCAAACGGGCACTAAATCTCTAACCAAAGTATATAATATTAATTCCTTACGGGATATTTTATTAAAACTTTCGGCTGATGAAAATACCTTAGTCTTTATAGATGAGGATGATGATATTCATTTTTCATCTATAACTAATTTAACTGATACTGGTTTATCATTTAGTACGGATAATGGAACCTTTACAGATTTTAAATTTCAGCAGATAACTAATCAGATGTATTCGCAAGTAACGGTTAATTCAGGAGCAATTAATATAGTAGTGCAGAATCCTTTATCAGTTTATTCCCAGGGAGGAGTTACTAATTTTGAAATAACCGATCCTAATATAACAACACAAGCTGAGGCCCAGAATCGAGCTATGCAGTTTTTTAATAATAGTACGCCTTTTATTATTGGGCAAGGAAAAATATTAAAGAATTTCTCTATAAATGTAGGATCTATTATTACTTTAACTATAGTAGATATTAATTTATCTATTTCTAATATGAAGTTTGTAGTGTATAAGCTAGATGAGGATATTTTTTCGGATTTTCAGACATTACATGTAGCGCAGGCCTCTGAAGGTTTAGCTGATTATTTCTATAATCAATATTTACAAGTTAATCAAACCAGTAGTCAGGGTATAGATAATTCCGCTACTCAAACACAAGCCGTTCAAGTTGATATTGTTTTAGGAGTGAAAATGACTTATTTAATTGAAACATCAACAGATGGTTCAACATGGACAACGTTTGATTCAGGTGACGCTATAGTTACTAATAGAGTTATTGCAATAATAACAGGTGAATTAGGTAATACATTTGGAAGTGGGGGATTTACAACAGATTGTAGTCAAGCGATGTTATTCGGAACTAGTCCGATTTTAAATGAAACTTCATTAGAATTCCTTTTTCAATTTGGTTATACTACAGATACATCACCTAAGATAACTGATACAACAATGTCTGGTTGGATTGCAACATATACAAATTATGATCATACATATAATTATAGTAATTCTTTAGATAGTAATAATAATTATATGGTTACGTTATCAATAACTACTACACCTTCTGATACTGCTATCAATGGTTATAATATAAATGAATTTGTTGTCTATGCGGCAACATCTAACCCTTCTAACCAACCAACTTCTAATGAATATGCAACTAAATCGTGGTTTTCCCCCTATAATTCATTTAGTAATATTCTCACTCGAATTATTACGCCAAATAGTTTTGCTAAAACATCTTCAAATTATTTAAGATTTACATTATATTTTCATGTATATCAAATACCCCTTAAGGAAAAGTATAAAATATGATTTTACCACTCGGAACATTAATTTTTAATGATATGATATTTCCTTCACGTTTAGTTGAAACAGGTAATGCACTTTTAGGTAATACATGGCAACAAGGCTGGACATTACGTACTATAAACTTTTATAATTCGGCCAGTGATAATAAGCCGTTAGTTCGAATAGTTCCAGGAACACCACTTTATACAGGAACTATATATTCAGCAAATAAACTTTCGAATCTAAGTGGATTTGTTCAATTTTCTTATAGTCTTGCGGTAGGTGTTGGAAATACTATTACTGCATTTGGTTTAACTGTTTCTAAAGAAGAAGATTGGAATTTAGGGGGGACAAGTACTACAGAATATTTATCTATCTATGAACGGTTACCTTCATTAGTAGGTGGAAAAACATATAATATTATTGTCAATTTTTATATAAGGAGGATATAAATGTCTGGTATTTGGTTTAATGAAAATAAAGTTATTCCGATAATACATGCATTATATACAGATGATGCTTGGTTTAAAATATTTTATACTAATGGAAAATCGAAAATATTACATATTAAAGGGAGAGATAATATTCGTTCTTTTAAGGAGCAGTATCATTTAAAATGACAATATCGTATCCGCAGGTTAATGGAGTTGATGGTTGGCGTGAGTTTTATACTTGCAATGGCACGCAATGGACCACTATAAAAGCAATTATAGATTTATTAAATGCAGATATTAATCAAGATGTTTTAACAACCAGCTCACCAACGTTTAATGCAATTACTCTCACAACAAGTCAAGGAATAACAGGTCTTACTACTACAGATTCTCCTACTTTTGCTTCTATAACTCTTGGTACAAGCCAAGCTATAACAGGTCTTACTACCACAAGCTCACCAACATTTGCAGTAATAAGCGCAAGTTTAGATACATCATCATCACAATATATTCGTGTTGGTTCTCAGGGTGCTCCAGCTTCGGGTGCTGGTTTAGAGTTCTCCTATGGTGGTATAGCTAACCAAGCAGAAATATTAGCTTATGATAGAACTGCTGCTGCCTATAAATACTTGCGATTAAGAGGACTAAATATTAATTTAGAACCTACTGGGGGTTATCTTTATGCTTCAGGAAGCGGCGGTTCAGGTGGCAATGGTCTGTTATTGAATGCTAACGATATGGGTATATTTGGTTTAGATACTTCAGGAACACCTCATAGAACCCTATTCTTGGGTGCAGATAATAATACTTATATTAATGCTGTAAGCAATTCCTATGAAGTAATTATGAGAACTGGGGATAGCGCCAATTTTATGTTTTTTGCTTACGATGGAACAAGCTCTTACATTAAAAATAATTCTGCTATGTATATTGAAGTTGCAGGTTCTGCTCAGCTTGAAATTGTGAATGGAGCAACCTATGTTAATAGTGAGCTACTATCTTATGGAGGAGATGCAACTGGCTATTTAGGAACAGGTGCAAGTCGCTGGTATTATGTGGATGCTATGAATATTAATTATTATTCATCTTTGAATAACTTATCAACTAAAAAAGTTAAAGAAAATATCATTCCGCTTACAAACGAAATAGAAGGATTAATGAATCTAAAACCTGTAAAATATAATTATATTGAAGATAAAGAAAAGAAATTACATTATGGTTTTATTGCTGAAGATGTAGAGCCTCATTTTCCTCACATGATTAATCCTATTCCAAAAACTCCAGAACCGAATTTCGTAGACAGTAAAGATATAAAAATAAAAAATCCTAGGGGAAAAAGCAGACAAAGTGAATATTTAAAAGGAATGGATTATCAAAATTTATTCGCTTTATTAGTGAAAGCATATCAAGAACTTAATATAAGATTACAAATATTAGAGGCAAAATAACATGAAGAAAATATTATTCGTTTTAATCATATTAGCATTATTCCTGTTGCCAACTCAGGTCTTTTCTTTGAAAATACAAGCTGGTGATAGTTGGGTTTACAAAGACAATTTAGGAAATACTTATAATGAAAGTGTTATAGGTAATCCTTATAATGCGTATGGATCAAATTGGGCATCAGCTTCGATTAATACATCACGTCCTTATCCATTTACCTATTATAATTATTCTATTACAAATGGTCTTTATACTAATGAGCATTTTAATTATTCTTCGGTTTTTTATTTCAAGCAATACCAAAACTTGGAAGTTTCGCAGCTGGGGGCAATTCCGTTAGCTTCCAGAAATAACTTTACCGCTCTAATTACAGTTAATAATATTGCTTATAGTTTTACTCCAAATCAAATAATTATAGGAAATTATTTTATTGAGCCTAATATGAGTTTGACATGGATTTATGGTAATTCAGATCCACAAACATGCTTTTCAACAACACAATCAGTTTCTTATACTGTTAGACAGGATTTTACTTTTAACGCTACGACCCAACTGCAATTCACAACTCAATATGTTATTAGTTCATTAAGTAATGATGCAAATAATTTCACTATTCAATATCAATCTATTCAATTGCAATTTATCTCTCCAGCATTTTCGTTTAATTATAATATTCTTAGTTCTGCATCTTTGCAATTAGAAAAAACAGGTGGAAAGCAAAGTCAATCTGTAAACGCTTATTCTTTTGTTTTACCCAATTCAAGTTATGTTCCCACCGTTATTAGTCAAACGCAACCGGTCCCAAACGCACCAAGTGTAGCAGCTCCTATTTCTAGAATAATGCCGAAAATTCAATCTACTTTCTCAGCAGTTATAACCTATACTTTACAGCAACCCTCTACATCTTCAGTCGTTCATACCAGTGTCGATGGCTTTATAATGCCCATAGTTTTTCTATCAATTATAACTTTGGTGGTTATTCGAAAATATGTCACAAAACATTGATATCAATCAATTATTTAATATAAAAAAAGGATCTCTACAATCAAGATTCGATGCTGAATTAACTAAAGTTGTTGATAAACAAAACGATTTAATGGCAATTATTAATTTGCATGACCAAATCGTACAACAGAAAGATCAGATTATTCAGGATCTTCAGAAGCAATTACGAGAGTGCCGAGAAGGAAAAAAAGTATGAATCTTAAAATCTGGCATTTCTGTCCGCATTGTCGGTCCGAGAATTTTATGTATAAAGTAGATTTCGCTATTTCGTATGTTCTTAATTATTGTAAAGATTGTAAGAAATGTTTCGATAATTTTTCTAATATTCCTCCTTCAACTTCTTAATTTTTACTAAATATTTTCTGTTTATTTTTTTTTCTTTCTATAATAGTTTTACCATTTTTAATATCTCCAAGAGCTTTAAGAAATGAAAAATGAAAAATATAAATAAATTAGATTAATTTTTATTTTATAGGAAGTTGTGAGATAATAAAGGATTTTTTAATACCATTTTTGACATAAAAAACCCATTCATCTATCTCCATAATAGGGGATATAATGAAGCCTTCGTGAAGAAAAACAGATTTCTTTACACCGTTTTCTTCTTGAGAAACTCTTTTAGTAAAAGCTGTAACCGGAATATAACCAGCTTTTGAAAGATATATATCTAAAAAGTGCATTAAATAAGATGCACCACCAATCATAACATATTTTCCTTTGAAATTCGGAATAACATATTGATTGACCAATATTTTTGCTCGTCCCATAACATCAAAAGCTGATAATGGGATTTCATCGAATGTTAATAGATCCTTTAATCCCATTTTAAATTTGGAATCTAAACTAACAACATTCATCTGTTTCTGCTCGGCACTTGATTCGTGCTGAGTGAGATTTAAAATTTCTATAGTTTGCATTTTTTATTTACCTCAATTATTACATAAAATCGAGCCTTTATAAATGTTTCGCTAGTAGCTATGTAGTAATGTACTCAATTATTGTACTTTATAAAGATCATTTTTAGTAATAAAAACACCTTTTATATACAACAAAAGGAGTATATAAATTATGTCTCAAGTAAATGAAAAACAACCTGATTACACAACTATGTATGTGTCTTTTTTACAAGGCTCATCAGAATATCCAAATTATGAAGATGGCTTTGTTATGAATGCGTTAAAATGTCTAAAATATGTTATATCCAAACAAAACTATCATCGAGAAAATACACTCTATGCAATAGCTGACCTTATGACCCGGAAATTTACAGATGAACAATCGAAGAAGTTGGCTAGACAAGGATCATGGGAATTAATTCAAGAATTACCTTTATCTCATTTAATAGAGTTTCCTGGCATTCTTAAAGAGAAAAAAATCAAAACTCCGAAAAGATTTAGAAATGCTATTATGTATGCATTAGCTACTACTACATCGAAAACAGAATTAGATAGAGCTTTTTTCTTTGGGCCGACTAAATTTAAAGAACTTTTTACATACTTCTATCTTCCAACTGAGCAATTTAAAAATAAACCTATTTTGAATTCTGGATATAGATATGCTCTTGGTCTCTATAAAGAAGGATCTATTACTAATCTTTTAGAAAAACATGGAGTTAGGTATTTTATAAAAGATTTACATATACCTATGCATTTAGTTATGCAATATATAACTTCCCAGGAAGATGCTTTTGAATTAGCTGGATTAGTAAAAGAAGATGATTTTTTCAGACATGCTCAGTGGTTTAGACAGATTATGGGAGATGAGCTTTTTATAGAATTATCTACTAAGAAAGCAAATCAAATTAAAGATCCTGTTTCCTTTTTACGAATTAAGGAGCATTTGGCCGAAAAAGGCATTATGTCTTCTTCTTTACAACATTTAATCGAAGAACGGTCCCAAGAAATAATGACCGACATGGTAAAAAAAGCTAATATTAACGGTTTAGCGCTATTAGTAGATATTTCAGGATCTATGGATTCTGCAAAAGTTATTTCTAATAAACTCTATCAGGCATTTCAATTTATGGGTGGGTCCATTACAGATCTTATCGCTTTTAATACTAATGCCTCTAATGTTAATCCTCAGCAATTACCGATGTTATATTGCAGTAGTTCAACCTCAATTGGTTCCGCTTTTCAATTACTCTATTCTAATTTCCAGAAAAGACATATGAATAATCTACCTCAGGCTATTATTTTAGTAACGGATATGGGTGAAAATAGCTCTCCTAATATTCCTCAGGTTATTTCATTATTTAAAAATAATCTTATCCCTGTAATTGTTTTATTTTTAGGTCGAGGCGATCATAAAGCGAATTTATTTATGAATCATCCTGTTTCGTATTTAGAGATAAATGATTTTCATGATCGGTTATTACAGGATATTATTAAGCAAATTATTTCTCTTACTGGTAAAGTTGCAGTGCAAGAGAAGGAAATAACTCAAACTGTAACATATAGAAAGCCGTTGGAAGAGGAAATAATGGGTCAAATTATTGAGTTACGATTAGAAAAAACTCTTAAACCTGGTTTTTTTGAGTTACTTCTAACTCATCCTGCTAAATCTCAACATCCAGAAAGTTTATAAAGACTGATGTTTCATACATATTTGAGGTATTTTAATCATGCAAATTGAAATAACACATCCCCAACAGAAATTTATTATTTGTAATACAGGAGATTGTTCTTATCCTAACACAGAACTTTGCTGTTCTGGGTATACTAATAGCGCCGTGAATGGGTGTATTTGTCCTGATTGTCATTCTGTCAAAGCAAGAGAGCTTTTCCCAAGAATAGATTGGGACAATTTTATTCCTCAATATGGAGATATATAAAATGGATATAAACCAACTAAATTTTATAGAAATAAATAATGTTATTTTTGTCTCAGCTTTAGCTCATGAGTTGAGATTTACTGATGGATCTGTTCTTAAAGCAAATCCTGAATTAGCAAAACTATTAAATTCTATTCCAAAGGAAGAAATTATCCCATCACGATTAAAAGTAACGCTAGTTAAAACAAAATTTTATCCTAATCCAGAAAATGAAAAAAAATTAATTGAGATTCAAAATCAATTCTGGGAAACATATAAAACAGATATTTATTTTGTTGGTTCTATTGTAGCAGTTCAAACAAAATGGTCTGATATAGATGTAGTTTCTCCTATCACAACTCCTGAAACTACAAGGCTTCCACCTGATCAAAAAATATGTTATTTAAACAAATGGAATCAGGCTTAAAATCTTATGACGACTAATGAATGGAATATTCCAAAATCAACGGCCCTAACAATAGAATTATTAGAAAAAATGATGGAGCAGATAACAGGAAAGAAAAAGTGCGATCATTCAAAAGATCCTATTCCTGTTAAGAGTTATGGATGCATTGATTGTGGGACTATTTTTATAACTCCAACTGATCAGAAAGTATTAATTAATAATATACATACTTTACGGCACAAGCTACTATAATTCGAAAGTCTTTTATATTCTCTTTTTTATTAATTATTTAGCCTTTATTAAAAGAAGGTTACGCATAGATAGCCCAGCTAGGTAGGGCGACAATCCACTAAATTGTAAATCGTTAGTTCAAATCTAACTCAATGCACCATATTAACCCTTCTTTTGTCTCAAAGGCACCTTTTTCAGCGCATTAGGGTAGCTTGGTTATCCCGTCAGGCTCATAACCTGAAGATCCCGCAGTTCAAATCTCGGATGCGCTATGAGTTTAGTAATTTCCGAGGAATATATTTCCTCTGTGAAATTACTTTTATCTATTTAAAAGGAATATAAAAAAATGCCTATTAAAACTAATTATGAACGATATTTAGAGCATTTTGAGAATAATAGAAAAACATGGACTCAACTCCCTACACAATCTTTTATAGGCATTCATCCTTCTCAATTAGTTCCTAAAACTCCATTTTCAGATCCTGTTTTCTTTAGTCAATGTGAATTAGCTGATCAAATGGGAATTAATCTTTTTCCAGAAAATGATATTCCTTTTATAGATCGTAAAGAACCTTATAAAATAAAAATCAATAGAGAGCATGTATGAAAAATGTCAACTGTGTTAATAGATAATGAAAATTATTATGCTTTAATTAGTACCGTTACAGGTCATAAAGCGGATGGATATAGAATAACCACTACCTTTAAAAAAGATGGAGGTATCTATAAAGATGTTATTTTACAAGAAAAAGAAGTCTTAAATTATGCTAGTAAACTCTTAGAAGAACTTGTAAATTATTCTTTATCAGATTAAGATGATAAATAATGACTCGAAGAGTTTGAATAAAAAAATGACCTATATTAAGAAATCTTTTTCGTTTGATAAAAATATTCAGAAATTTATTATCCAGGAATATGATCGGATAAAACAATTTTCTGAACATGAAATGTTAGATTTAGGCTATACCCAAGAATTTCTGGACCACCTAAAATCTTCTTAATTATTTTCTTCTTTTATAGTATCTATCCAGATTGCATTTCCTTTTCTATAAATACAATAAATATCGCTACATTTCCCTTGAATATGATTAAACCAATGTATTTTAATTTTAATCCATAATTTTAATTTATTCATTTTTTAGAGGTCTCCATCCATTAAGATTTTGCTCTTTAGTTAGAAGATTAAAAGCCATTTGCTCTACATGATTAATTTCCCAGCTAGTCATTAAAAATTTCAAATATCGCTCAGGATCGAATTTTTGAATGGACCAAAGATGAAGTTTAAAAATAACTTCTAATTGCTCTTGACTTATTTTACCTTCTTCTTTCTCTTTAATTAATTGCTCAATTTGTTCATCAGTTAAAATTCTCTCTTTAGAAATTAAAGGTTTATATTCAGCTGTCATCTTTATATTTCTCCATAATAGTTGCTAACCGTAAATCATTTATAGGATCTTTACTTATCACATGCCTGTAAGATATCCCTTCATTATTTATTCCTTTATGAAACATATAATGTATTTTTAAAATAAAATTAGGTAATATAAAATGCATTAATTGAAAGAAAAAAACTAATTTATAATTATTATCATATCTATGATCAATTCCCCAAGCTTTTCGTAATTTAATATTAAATTCAGTTCTTATTAAAAGATACATAATAATTTTAGGTCTTATATAAAAATTAAGTCGTTTTGAATCATAAAAATGCATAAAAAAAATCCTATAATAAATTGAAGTGAAATTGCCTCTGAGACTATAAGAAGGTTTTTTTGGTTTGCAACCTGAGATTTGAACTCAGACTTAAAGTTCTGGAAACTTTAGTCCTAACCATTAGACTAATTGCGTAGCTTCCTATAAATAGAGGCTGAGTATTTATAAAACTAAAATCATTTAAATAGATTTCGAATAGTGTCTATCATTCGAATACTTTTTAAAGTACTTTTACTGATAGTTATTTAGCCTTTATAGAAATGGATTTACGCTTCTAGCCTCAAGAGCTCGAAATCCAAGTTCAAATCTTGGCATCGCCATTTTCCTTTTTAATATGGCGATGTAGGGTAACCAGGTAGCCCACGTTTAGTTATTAATCCATCTCATTTCAAAGGCACTTTCATTTTATCCTTTTCTCAATCTTTATAAATTTCTAATCTCTTATACTAATTGCTTACTATTTTTATAAAAAAAGTGATTCTTTCATAAGAAAGGAAATGATAATTGCACAGTGGGTAGTATTCCCATACTCAAGATGTCTGAGTAAGCCGACTTTCAAAGTTCGGAGGCATCACCATTCTTTTTTATGTCAATTTTAAAAACCAAATTCTTTTAAAGGATGTATTTTATGAATACAACCGATGTATTATGGCCAGAATGCATATCTATCAATCTTCTATTGGAGATTATGAATCATTTGCAAAAGACATCGCATATGTTATAAATGCAAATGGACCGAGAATTGATGCTTTGGTAGCAGCAACGGAAACTACTATTTCCGCTTCTAAAGCTGATGGAGCCTCAACAGGAGGTACTAATCTTTCTTCCGCTACTTCAACTTTTGTCACGGCAACTGTTAAAGTGGGAGATTATGTAAATATTTCTAAATCCGCTAACCCTGAGAATGTTGGTAATTGGCGAGTTTCAGCTATTACTTCCGAAACGGTTTTAGTTTTAGATGCTAATTTAACTGCTGATACCTCAATGACTATTGAGGTTAATAGAGGTAAAATGGCAAATATTAGACATGGATCTAATACTTATAATATAGATTTTCTATAAATTATAAGATTCGAAACATTTTTAAATATCTTTATTAAAAAAAAAAATTAACCTTTATTAGAATGAATTACGCAGCATGCTTATTCAAGCTCCATTGATCACTAACCAGGCTTTTGGTTAGTGGTTGTTATATTCATTCTAACCTCAAAGGTATTAGATTTTGTTGTTGTTTTTAGACATATTCAAGTTTCCTTCAATTCTAAAAATGCAGGTTTTTCAATTTTTCCTGCATTTATTTTTTCCTTTTTTTAATAATCTAGACAGAAAATACAATAACTTTTTTCTAAATGAATGCTCATAATGATGTTTGGTATAGTATCCGAATACTTTATAAAATATTCGAATTTATCTTAAACTACCATGACCATGAAAGTTGTAATGTTCGGATGTGGGTTTTTAGCATCTCATATTCTCCCGCATATTTTACCTTTTTGCGATCAATTAATATTAATAGATCGAGAGCGAATAGAACAGGTTAATTATGAGAACGGATTACTACTAAAGGATTACATCGGTAAATTCAAAACCACTAATCTCGCTATGCTCGCTAAATTACTTTCTAATATACCAGTTGCAGTTTACCAGGATGATCTTAAAGGAGATATTTTAAATTTAATAGGACCAAACGAACCAGATACTATTGGCATTCTAACTTTCGATAATCCTGAGTCTCGCCTTTTAGTTAAAGAGAATTTTAATTTTCCTATCATTAACGTAGGAGTAACTGAGAATTATTTTAATATTCTTTGGTTAGAGAATATGGATGATGAATATTTTACTGATCCAGCTATTAAACAATCTATGGCTCGTATTAAGGATGTTTGCGAACGAAAAGAATTTAGGTCATTAGGAATGTTAGCCTCTTCTTATGCGTTTCATTTTTTCTATCTCTATTTAACAACTCATAGAAAATATGGATGTGTTGCCACTTTAGATCAAGATAGATTACATACTATTAGAACTGAGGATGAATAAATGAATTTTTTTACAGGAAAATTTGATAATAATGATTGGTTTCTTGAAATGTCTAGAGATATGGAGTTTCCAAATACCTCTTCAAGGTCAATCTTATTCTCATCGCCCTCAAAAATTCTATTATTTTAAAGAGGTTTTCATTTAAATGTATGCAATTATTAATACCAGTAAATTCCCCATTTATTTTAAAAAAGGGCGAATAGTACCTTTTACTAAATTATCAGCTCATTTTAAAGCATATATTGAAAAAATCAAAACTAAAAAACCAGCTATTATTATAGATGAATTTGACGCAAATGAACAGTATCAAAGACGATTTTTAATAGAAGGTAAGCTTATCCATCCTTCTCTTAAACAGGAGGTGCATATGATTAATCAGGTTTATATGTATCCCTGTTTAGAACCGCAAACTTTCGAAGAGGATGGTAGTATGGTTTTATGTTTACCTCTTAAACTCCAACGAAGATGGTTTATTCCGTTCATTTCGTTACAAACTCTGGATCATTATGAAATTAAAGCCTTACAAGTCTTTGAACATTATAAATTAACCTCTAAAGAAATTAATATTCAGGATATTTTAGAGATTATTATGAATCTTAATGTGCAAATTACCAATCAAAAACAAATGGCTGATGAAACTATTAGTCTTACGTTACAGGACCATACTATGCATAAAGAATACGGTATTCTCATAGATAAAGACGGTCTATTACAGGAAACTAATGTCTGTTATACTCCTGCCGATTCTGTCTATATCTGGGAAGCAATTATGGATTTTAGACATCAAGGTTACATTCATATCTATTCCCCTTATAATTATAGATGGATGAATTAAAAATGTTATTAAATCATGAATTTATACAAGAATGGCGAGAAAATATTATTTGTTCTTGCATTCCAAGACCACTACGAAGAGGTGGAAATACTTGTGATACTAGTCACAGTCAAATCAGAAACGGTGTTTGCTACGACACTCGTGGCTGGGACAAACAAGGATGTAATACGCATGATTATAGAAAGGTGAAATAAAAAATGATAATACAATGTTTTAAATGCAAAAAAATTATCCATAGAAGATGTAAGAGATTAGCCCAACAATCATTTGATAATCATTTACATTTTCATCATGGATATGTGAGGCCTACAAAATAATGCAAACTAAAGACGAAATAAATGCATCGTTGGATAAAATCACAGATACCACTAAACAAGGGAAGGAAATGTTAGATCGTTTAGCTAAAATGTTTACACATACAGTTCCTGATTGGATTGAAGAACTCCAGGATTATTTTACTATTTGTCAACAAGAACGGCTTAAATTAAATGAATTACTTCAATCTCATTTTTTTAATGATGATTTTGAAAATAAAATTAATGAATACAAAAATAAAGAAATTTTACCATTTATTACAGCTAGAAAATACATTTGTTATTTAGATGGTAATTCGCTCTGTGTTGTTGATTTTAATTTTAAAAATATTCAGGAATCTGATGTTGTATTTATTGAATTAAATAATATGGAAAAAGATGAACTTCAGCGTATGTCAATTAAGTAAATACTATATATAATACTAGTATTTATATATGAAATAAAATTAAATTAAAATCTACCATAAAAAATGTAAGAGTTTAAAAATATGGGTGAATTATACGAACGATCAACAATTAAGATGGGATCTTCCACAGGAGTTATTTTACCAATCGGATGGGTTAGAAAACAACGCCAGAAGCTTAATATTCCAGAAGACGAAGATATACCATTAATTGTAGAGACAAATGAGGATACAGTTATTTTAACTATAAAACAAAAGACAGGATAAATTTATATGTCAACTAAAATAGAAATTCATAAAGATATTAAAGAAAAACTCGCTAAAATGGCAAAAATGCTCGCTGAAAAAGATGAGACTTTAGAAGTCAAGGAAGTTTTAAAAGATATTCTAAATTCTTATAAAGAAGAATACGCTAAAAATAGGGAATTTACATGGGAAGATGAGGAAGAACATCAATCCTATACTTTTGGAGTAGTGTATAGGCTTTATATGACCGCTGGTCCTACTTCCATGTTAGATATTATTCCAATAGGATTTGCAACTCCAAATGTTTCATCTAAAGGAACTTTTGGTAATCTTTACGCAGCTTTTATAGAAGAAGGAGCCTATCAATTAAAGAATGTCGTGTTAAAAAACGGTAATTGCGATATACTTGATAATATTACACTTTATCAGAAATATCAAGTTCCAGGCTCACTTTCTAAACAAGATGGTTCCATTTGGCTAAGCGATAATGTTAATGTTAAAAGTCTTAAACCAGTAGATCCAGGTATTAAACCTGAGCAATTAATTAATAAATTACAAATTCCAAAAGTACCGCTTTCTGATGTTTGGGAATTCGTTTCTAAATTAGCGGAGGGAAAAGATGGTAAATGGTATGCCGATAAAAACGATTGGCGTATGATTAAAGGGCAAATTATTAGAAAATATCAAGGTAAAAATAAAAACGGAATAGAATTCTATACATATACTATTTTCGATCCTTCATCAGTTGATATGGACCAAGTAACTGAGGATGGAAGAATAATAGGAGAATTCGGTATATTTTTAGATAAAAGATTATGGGTTTATCCAGTTGATTCTATTTGTTATTTCTTAGGTCCCGTTTCAAAACGAGAAGCAACAGATGAAAAAGCTGAACAGATAAGTATGAATGCTTATTCTGTTATTCCCATACGAATTGTTAAGGAGAATTAAAAGTATGTCAGAAATAGATGATGATTTCGCAGATATATTCGATGAATTTGAACAGTCTGATAAATCTGCTAAAAAACCAGAACCAAAACCAATTGAACAGCCAAAAAAAGAAGAAGCCCCTAAAAAAGCTCCGACTAAAAGACCAGCTGTTCCTAAGAAAAAAGAAGAAAAAACTTCTGATAATCCAGTCATTGTTAAACGTAAAGATCCTACTACTGGAGAAGAGTTTGAAGATAAATATGATGATTTTGACGGAAATTGTATGTCTTGCAAACGAGGTGGTCCTACCCGTCCTATTTCTGGAGGGACTGCTCAATGTCAGGAATGTGACGATAATGACTCCAAAGGGTTAGTTTGGGATGAAGAAACCAAAAAATATGTTGAAAGAACATGGGATGAAGAAAATCATGATGTAGGATTAGAAGAAATTAAAGAGTTAGAATTAGAGTCTGAAGTAAAGGAAGAGGCTGATGAATTATTAGAGTTTTTAGAAGAAACGGAAACTAAAACAGAACCAGCAAAAATTAAAGCTAAAACTTCAGTTAAGGAAAAAGAAAAAGAAAAAGAAAAACCTCAAAAAACCACTCCTATAACAAACACCAATCTTAATAAAAAAGATCGTAAAGAATCTCTTATAAGACCTCATGAGCGAAAGACTAAATCTTCCTCAGAAAGTATAACAGGTTTAGAAATACCAGAACCTGAGCCTATGACGGCAGATGATGTCCGAGAAGCTGATACCTGGTTTATTTATGGAGAAAAATCAGATGGTAAGACATCTTTTGCTTTATCGTTCCCTGGTAATATTTTAGTCTTACAATTTGACGAAAAAGCAGGTGTGGTCTGGAAAGAAGATTTCGATTCTGATCCCAGGATAGTTATTTATGATATAACTAAACTTATCCGATCTGACGATCCTATTTTATATTTAGAAACCTCTACCCTTGCTCTAGCTTATATTGAAAAGATTATGGAAAAAGCCAGAGAAATGGATATAGATTGGATTCTTATAGATGGTTTTGAATCTTTTACAACTATGGCTGAGATGGCTATGCGATATGATCAAAACTTACGATATGAGGAAGGTGTGCCCATGCAAACTTGGAAGGTTAGAACCTTATTTATGAGCCAGCTTCATACTCGTGCTATCAATATCGCTAAAAAAGGCGTTATTTATACGACATACCCTTTTATTGAAGAGCTTGTAGAGTTTAACGGTAAAACACAGAAAACCAAAAAACCAAAGTGGCAGAAAGACTCTGAAAAAGAAACAGATCAATTAGTGCAGGTTTATTCTGAGGATAATGATAAAAAAGGCACTCAATTCTGGATTTACTTAGAAAAAATGAAACGAGGCTTTTATTCTGGTAAAAGAATTAATATTACCGTTGAAAAAGGTAAACCTCGAATTGGGTATAAACTAATGATTGAAAATGGATCAGTAAAGTAAAGTGAATCATATGACGTTAGATATAGAATTAGAAAATGAATCTCTAAAAGATTTAAAGGAAACATTAGGAGTCTTAAAAGACTATTTACCAGGACCACATAATTTCTATTTTGAAAAAGAAAGAATTTTACTTAAAGAAATTGATAAAAGCTCAACTTTAGGTTTTGTTATCTCTTTAAAAAAGGAATTATTTAAAAATTATAAATTTAAGCTTAAAAATCCCATGCTTACATTTGATGTAAATGATTTTATAGCTGTTTTAGAAAAAGCTGAATCTAAAAGTATTCTTAAAATAACCTCAGATGATAATGATGATAAATTAACAATTACTATCGGTCAAGAAGGTAAAGTCAAAAGATATCGTTTACCGTTTGGTGAGGCTATTGAGGATAAAAGTGAAAACGCTCTTGGGTTTAGTATTAAGAAATTAAAAGTTAGTATGGAATTAGCAGAAGGTACTATTTCCTCTATTTTCAAGGATCTTAACATTGGAGATGATATAAAGAAATTTATGGAAATCTTAGTTACTGAAAAATCATCTCCTGATAAAGCAGAATTTAGACTTTATGAAAAAGCAGGTTCATCCGTAGGAGCTCAGCTTATGCTTAACGCAAAGGGCGGTCTTAACTCTCTTAATAAACTAACTGAAGATCAGCTAGGGTCCTATGACATGGATTATCTCTCTAAAATTAAAAAGTTAGATACTAACGGCTCATGTCAATTTTCGTTTACCCAGGATAACATTGTAAGATTAACCTTTCTTCGTAAAAATATAGATGTTATTTACTTTCAGTCTCCAGTTTTAGAAGCTCCCGATGAAGAAGGAGAAGCTGAAGGAGAAGAGGAAGATTTAGAAGAAGGTGAAGCTGGAGAACAAGAATTAGAAACAGAATTATCTGAGGAATAAAAGAATGTTTTATATTGTGACCATTAAATTTAAAATAAATGCATTTGATACTCGAACCGATAATATAAAAGTATCTGGGATATGTCCAATTTTCGAAAATAAATGCACGGATATTAATGGCTCACATCATTCTTTTTTAGTTATTGCTAATTCAATCGAAGAAGTTAAAGAAAAAGTATCTATTAATTTTAAAAATATAAGAAATTATGGTCATATAACAAGAATAGAAACAGTTGATAAGGTCTTACAATAAATGCAGCTTGATAAAACTACTTTATCACTTTTTCCTACCTATCCTCGGGATGTAGGTATTCCCCATAGATCAGTTATTCATAATCAGCAAGAATTTCAAACTTTTTTTGATATAAATAATGGAATTTATGATTGTTATGTGGCTTTGTATGATCAAACCTACACCATAGATAAATTATTTTTTGATTTAGATTATTTTAAATCTTTATTAATTGGTAAATATCTTTATTATGTCTGGTATGAGGAAATAGGGCTGCCAGTAATTCCTGTTTTGTCTGGAAGAAAAGGCGTGCATCTATATATTAAAACTAAAAAATATAAAAACGAAAATATAGATGAAACGAAGGAATTAATGCGTAAAGCTGCATTTGGTCTTTTATGGCTTGCTGTTAGTCATTTTCCAAAAGAAGTTGATACTAGCGTTTTAGGAGACGTTCGTAGGATTACTCGCATTCCTGGGAGTAAACGACCTCCTAAAAACGAAAATTATTGTACTTATTTACCTCCTGATTTTTATGATTTTGATAGTAAAAATCTTAAATCTTTCCTTCATAAACCACATTATTACGATTATAAAATAAACAAAAGACCTAAATTAAATATTGAAGAATTCGCTGATTTTAATATTCAAAAGTATTTTCCAGATATTGAACGATTAACATTCGGATCTAAACATAATACATTTACAGAATTTGATAATGAAGGGAGTGTAGTTGCTCCCTGGAATCTTATTAATTATCTTAAACCTCTTATTAGAGAGTGTTTATTACATCATATAGTCCGTGCTAATCCTGGACATTATGTAAGACTAGCCACTACATTCGAATTATTACAGATTTTTGATGTTGAGCAAGTAGTTTCATTATATAAAAAAATCGGCTGGTATGATTGGAATGAAGATTATACTCGTTACCAAGTCGCAAAGGCTGTTGGTAATAAACCTTACTCTAATAAAAAATTATATAGTATGTTTATTCATAACTATCAATGTTCCTGCTATCATAGGAGTTATTTATATTGAATTATATTGATTTTATAGTTTCTATTGCATCTATTTCTTTAGTATTAGCTTGGATTCCGCAAATTTATAAAATAATTAAAGAAAAAAAATCAGGTTTTTCATATGGTACTTTATTTCTCTATTGTGTATCAGGTACTATTTTAACTCTTTATAATTTATATAATATTCCTAATTTCATTTTAAATGGAGGAATTACTTTAAATATTTATATTATAACTTTTTTAACCTTATTTTATAATTATAGGAAAAAATAAAAATGGTTAATTATCAGCTCGTTACTATTAAGAATTATAATGATGGGTCTCTTGTATTATGGGGACGATCTGATTATAACACTAAGCGAAAGTTTATTGTTAAAGGTTTTAGACCGTATTTTTATGTTTCAACTGCTGAAGAAATTATCCAAGATAAACGAATAGTTGAGATTGAGACAAATAAAGTCTATACCTCTATTTTTAAAAAACCTTATACCCGAATTTATTGTAAACAGCCTGGTGATATTTCAGGATCGCAAGATCGAGGTGTAAAAGGGCTTAGAGATTACTATAAAGATACAGCTGAAGATAATGTTTCTTATACTCTTAGATTTCTAATTGATAAAGGAATTACTAATGGTTTTTTCTTTGAAGGATATATTTCTAATCGTGGTCTTGTCCATCATGATGCTATTAGAGCCGTTGAATTTCGATTAGATCCTTTATTATGCATGACTGATATTGAGGTTTATAGCCCTAAAAAAGTTTTTCCGCAAGCTGAAGACCCTATTTTTAAAATTATTGCAGTTACCGTCTGGGACTCTAAATATAAGAAATATGTAACTTTCTTTTTAAGAAATTCTGAATTTATTATAAGTTCTGAAATGAAAAAAAGAATGGGGAAAGATTGGTTATTACTTAATTTTATTAGCGAAGAATCTTTATTAGAAGAAGTATTTAAATATCTAAAATATATTGATTTCGATCTTATCTCTGGCTGGAATGTCGATTTTGATGTAGATTATCTTTTCGCAAGAGCGAAATATTTAGGTATTGAGAATGATTTAGAAGGATTCGATAAATTCGATCTTCTCTCATTTTATAAGAAAATTAAAAATAGATCCTTAGGTAACAGGCTTAAAGATGTGGTTATAGAAGAAGGTTTTGTTGAGGATGAGAGTCAATTAGAAGCTGCAGAATTTGATAATAAATTATATGAACTTGTAGATCTCTGGAATGTTCTTATAAAATATAACTTTGACGATGTTCGATACTGTAATCTTATTAATTGGAAATTCCTTATAGATGTATATTTCTGGGATATTAAAAATACATCCGGTTTAGATGAAATTAACTCCACGCAATATAATTCTCGAATTATTCGAAGAATAATGCTAGGATTAATTCATAATGAAGTAGTTATCCCACATAATAAAACAAAACAGAGAAGATATAAAGCAGCTATTAATATAAAACCTCTTCCAGGGATTTATCATAATGTAGCTTCATTAGATTTTACCAGACATTTCCCAAGTACAATAATAATGGGTAATCATTCCATTGAATATAAAGGTCTCACTTTAGCCCAACGATTAAAATTACCTTTAGGAATAATGGGGAGAATTGCAAAGGTTTTAATTGATAATCGTGCCGTACAAGATAGAAAATTAGATGAATATCTCAAAGATCCTTTATTAGGTCCAGAGTCTCAACAATATAAAACGCAGGTTAATCGCAGAAATTCAGCTAAGTTTCTATTAAATGCCGCTTATGGTGTGTTTGGTATGCCATCTTTCGACCTCTATGATGCAGACGTAGTAGAGGCGATGGTTAAAATGGCAATGGATGGATTACGTAAATTAAAAGAATCAGTAGAGGAACTTGGATATAAAGTTATCCAAGGACACACGGATAATGTTATGGTTTCTATTGAACGTGATAAGGTAGATGAACTTTTAGAGCATGTTAATAACCGATTACGAGATTACGCTATTAGTTTAGGTATGGAACCTTTATGGCAGGTTAAATTTGAAATGTATGCAAAAACTGTTGTTTTTGCCCCTGCTAAAGCTAATGAGGAGAGAGGCGCTGTTACTAGGTATGCAGCGCAAATTATAGAGAAAGATTATGTGCCAGTTAAGCCATATATGTTTGTTAAAGGATTTGAGATAGTGCGAGGCGATCAGTCACCAATTACTAAAGAAATACAGAGAAGTTTATTCAACGCTATTTTTAATGATACATTAGATCAATACATTCAAGAGCTTCGAAAGCTTATTAAAGACATTCAAAAAGGTAAGATTGATATAGATAAAATAGCATCAAGAGTTAATATCGGTAAGTCTCAGAAAGAATATAAGGTTAGAAATGATAAATTTAAGGCTGTTGAAAATGCTAAAGACTTACTGGGATTAGATATTAAAAAAGGTGATCGTGTGAAAATAGTTTTCTTAGGTAAAAGACATGGACCAAAATATGAGCAGCCGCTTGCCTATTTTGAGAAGTCAGATCTAACCAAGAATAATATTGATATTAATTACGATCTTCTTATTGATAAAAACATTCGGCTTAAAATAACTAATTTACTAGATATTAGTGGTCATGATTGGGTCAATCTATCCGGTATAAAACAAACTTCTTTGAAGGATTTATTATGAATGCAGACTCTTTAATTGATAAAATTTTAGGAATAATAATGTTATTACCTTTTTTAATTATAATAACTTTAATTTTTATTTTCCTATCATATAATACATCTTTTATTTTTGTTCTTATCTGTATAATAATAGCTTTATTTGTAGTTTCGACTATTTTTTTATTCGTTTTAGGATTACGATTATTAACCATAGGAAATAATTAAAAATGAAAACTGAAGATCAAATTAAAGAGAAAATACAAGGATATAAAAATCATTTACCTGAAGTTACAGGATTAATAGATCGTGTTAAATTACAAGCTAAAATACAAATGCTAGAATGGGTGTTAGAATTATGAGCGATGAAAATAAAATAAAATATACAGGATTACCTATAATAGTGCATGATAAACCAGATTGGTGTGAATGTCAGCCTCCAGAATTTCCAATTGCTGGAGAAGAGAAAGATGAACCTTTAAACACCTGTCAAAAATGCCATAAACAAATTCAAATATCTAAAATATTTAATGTTGATCTTAACGCTTTACAAATTAAGGTTTTAAAACCAAAACCATTTGAAGGTAAAATTTATCATCATAGATTCCCTTATTATTTACATAAATTACTTATCTTTTTTCATTTACGTAAAAATATAGAGATTTTATTTATTCATAAATCAGATGGAGTTTTTATGACTAAGAACGACTTAATTACTACTAATTTTAAAGCTCATGCTAAATTACGAGATTTGAAGTGAAAAGAATGATTATTATTGATGATCGAGAGCAAAAAAGCGGTATTCCCAAGAAATTAGAATCTCATCAGGTAGAGATCGAATTATTATTGATGGATTTAGTATGATTGCTCCTGGTAAAAAATATAATATATTTACATATTTAGGTTTATTTATTGAAATATATGGCATTTATTCTAAGAATTATTTTATTTTAACTCTTGATCCTATCATTTTATTTTTAGTAAGTTATTTTATGTTGCAATTTACCAGAGTTTATGATTAATCATGAAAAATGAAGAGCAAATTAAATCTAAAATAGAGGAATATGAAAAGCTTATTCCTACAAAGGAAAATATGTTAGATAGAGTTATTTTACGAGCTAAAATTAACGCTTTGGAATGGATCTTAAAATGAGCATACCAATTTTACCGAAACCTGATTTTTGTAGTTGTGAAAAACCAGAATTTTCAACTAATGGGATGCCTGATAATATTTGCCAAAAATGTGGCAAAGAAATTAATATAAGTCGATTATATAAGCTAGATCTCGATCATCTTAAAATAAAAGTATTGAAACCTAAACATTTTAATAAATGGAGATATAAATGGTTAAGATTATTAATTAAATTACATATTAAAAAAGATACAGCTTTATTTATAACTATGAATGATATTATAGCTTCGAATTTTCAAGTAGCAGGAAAATTAAAAGATTTAGAAGAGGTAAAAGAAAATGACTGAATATGAATATTGTTTATGTACGGGTAAAAAAACTCGGATGAAAATAATAAAATCAGAAAAACCAACTACAATTAATAATACCATGAATAGATAAACTAAAGAAATTAAATCAACTATCATACATCCACGGCATATTGCTTATAAATGTCCAAAATGTGGAAAAATAAATTCCTATATTGATTTAGAGTGAAAAATATGATTATTATTGATGATCGAGAGCAAAAAAGTGGCATTCCTAAAAAATTAGAGTCTCATAATGTAGAGATTGAACTTAAACATATGGAAACGGGAGATTATCATATTATTGCTCGTAAGAAAATTTTTCTTAAACGAATGACCGAAGACCAATTTAATGATGTGGTTAATAAGGCCTATGATCTCGGAGATGAGACTAATTTTGATATGAATAAATTAATTGATTTTTCAATTGAACGTAAAAGTGATGATTTTATTATCTCGGTTATGAGTCAAAGGTTAGAAGACCAGCTCTATCGTAATTCTCTTGAATTTTACCGATCCATTCTTTTAATAGAAGGTGGTTTAGCTGAAAAATGCGTTAATTATGGGTATAAAAAACGATATGGTTTTCCCATCGAGTCGGCTTGGGGCGCTATTGTAAATGCAATTTTAAAGGTGGCGTATGATGGAGGTGCTCCCATTTCGGTTATTTTTACAGAAAATGCATCTGATACTGCCAGGTTCTTACGTAAATTAGATGAAAACGCTCAAAAAGCAGAAAATTACTTACGATATAGACCGGCGTATGTAGGAGTTAAAGTTAAAAAGAACTCTGAAAAAGAAGAGCAGCAACTACATGATCGCCGTGCGGTTGCCATTCTTTGCACTTTTTCTAATATTAAAGAGACGAGAGCGGTTAAGTTATTAAAACATTTCGGTAGTCCTAAAGCTGTTTTTATGGCAACTGCCGAGCAAATTGCTGAAGTAGATGGATTTAGTCTTAAATTCGCTAAATCTTTCATTGAAGAGCTCGAAACAGAATTTAAAGGAATAAATGGAGATTATAAAAATGGTAATGGATCTTAAAATGTATAATGAATTTAAAAAATTAATTATTGAAAATATAGAAAAAGCGTTGCCTTTAGTAAAAATAGATAATATTGATGATTGGCATAAAGCTCAAAAAATGATTAATGAAGCTAATTTCTATATTAATGCTGTTTTATCTGGAGATAAAGGTGTATAAAGTATGAGTACTTATTTAGATCAATTATTAGAATATGTAAAAAAAACAAATCTTATTAATAGATTAGTTTTTTCTGCAACCTTTAATGCATTATTATTAAAAGAATATATTGCGGAAATTGAAAAAACTAAATATCAAATTAAATTTGTTTTTACTAAAACTCAGAATTTTAATCATTTTTATGGGTATCCTGTTATTATTCGAGAGGATCATGAATTCGTTAATATGTCCTATACTGATAATCAGGTCTTTGGTTATTTAGAATTACAGGAAAATAATAAAGATGTTTTTTCCAGGATTTTAATTGTCTCTGGAGATACGGTTGATGATACATTAGCTTTTAATCGACAGATTTTTTCTAAAAACGACTCAATTTTAGAGAATCTTCAAAATAGAATTAACGAGCAAAATGAACAAATTTTACAATTAATGGAAGAAAAAGAACAATTTATTAAAAAATTACAAATTAAAGATGAATTATGGCATTTTGGTTTAAATGAAGGATTAACGCAACACCAAATCATAAATATCTCTAAGAGATGTGAAGAATTAGGACATTTTCAACAATCTTCTTACTCTCTTTTTAAAGGAGTTTTTACGATTATTTGCTTTAATTGTAAATTTATTAGTACAACTTATGGAAATGGTATTGATTAAAATATGCTTACTGAAAAATATAGACCTTTACATTTTAAAGATATTTTAGGACAGAAATGCATTCCCCAGCTAGAACGTAAAGCTAAAGAATTTAAAGACTCATTAGAGAAAAATGATAAATTAAAAGAAACTTTAGATTCTAAGGAAGCTCGTAAGCTTTATGAATTAAAAACACATCTTCTATTCTATGGACCCCCAGGAGTAGGGAAAACTACAACAGCTAAAGTTCTGGCACGATATGTTTTCGGTAAAGACTGGCAAAGCCATTATATTGAATATAACGCATCAGATGAACGAGGCATTAAAGTTGTTCGGGAATTAATTAAGAAAAACGCTCAAACAGCTGTAAAAAAGATTATTTTTCTTTCTGAGGCTGATAATATGACCCCCGATGCTCAGGGAGCCATGCGTAGGATAATGGAGGTTTATGAAAAGAATAATACTTTTATTTTAGATGCAAATAATCCTAATGGTATTATAGGAGCTATTAAGTCCAGATGTGCGGATTATTTCTTTATGCCAGTGGATGATAAGTCCATGCTTAAAATTATGGTTACTATTCTTAAAAAAGAAGAAATAGATTTTAGTTCGGACTTTGATAAAGAACAGTTAGTAGAGCTAGCTAAATATTTTAAAGGAGATGTTCGTGGCACTCTCAACAAATTAGAGCAATGTATAAACTTTGACACTAAAAAACTAGAATGGGTTGATTTAAAAGATTATATTCCTATAAAAGGCCTTATGTTAATGGCTCGAGACGGTCAATTTCAAGATGCCAAGACACAATTAGAAATTGCATTTATAGATAATAAGCTTAGGTATCAATCTATAATAGAGGATTTTTATAAATTCGTGCCTGAGATTTATCCAGATTGTTTAGAATCGCAAATCATTCTTTTTAGAGAGTTACCAAAAGTTGCTCGAGACTGCGAACAACTTAAATATCCAATTATTTCTCTTGTTGGCTTTCTCAGCTGGATTTGGGCTCTTAATCATACACCTAAATAATGAGTTGAAAATATGAATTGGGAAAAGATAATTTGTTTTTTTAGAAAACATAGATGGTATGTAATGGGATTAGAATTCGGATCTAATTTTACTGAAGTTTCTATTACCGATAAAAGCTATCGAGAATGCATAAGATGTCATACTAAAGAAGATATAGAAATTCCTAATCTTTCAGGAAAAAATATGGGTATGATAGAAACACCTAAATTACCTAATTCATTACGAGTGTATTATAAAAGGGATGAAAACGGTAAATTAATTCAAGAAAAGAAAGAATATTATCAAGATGATACATTATGAGTAATGAAGAACAACTTGAAATTAAGGAATCATATGAATTAGGCTCTTCTTTTATTCGCATGAAATTAAAAGAAGCTCTTAAAACATACGCTCAAAATCATAATATAGAGATCGCTATTTACAAAAATGATTCTGTTACATTATCATTTTTTGTTTATAGAACTATTACCAATAAAAAATGGATTTTTACCTTTAAAAAATACTATTTACGAGCTAAATTCGAATATATTCGATTAGGACGATTTACACCAACCTCTCATATTTATTTCTATACTAAAGATAATGAAAGTCTTGTATTGGATATTCATACTACTATTAAAGATATTTTTCCTAAAAATAATACTTTTAAGGATCTAAAAATATATCTTGATGGATATACAGAACCTCATTTTGTTAATCAATTACTTGAAAAAGGTGGTAGCGTGAGATGGAATTCTAAAGAATTTGCTTTAAGACAAGTTAAAATAAAAAATGGATATGTATTAATAAATGGACAACATCAATAATGACCGCTACTGAATATCCTAAATTTCAATTACGATTACCCATGTCCCCATCCAGGTTAAATTCATGGGAGGCTTGCCCTAAAAAAGTCTATTATGAAGGTTTGGGTTATCCCACTGTTGAGACTGATTCAAGAGCTGCTCAAATGGGAACATTAGTACATGATGTGGTGGGAGAATTCTTTATGAATATCTCAGACCTACCTGAAAACGATGAAATAGAAGGGCTTGCTTTAGATATTTTTGACGAGAAATGGCGATCCAGTCCAGTTCGAGGTTTTGAAGATAAAGCCACGACCTGTGTAGATAATTTTATCCGTAAAGAAAAGGAACGGAGACAATTAGAAGAAAAATACTATAAACCTACTCATATAGAGTATGAATTTGAGTCCTTTCCTTTTCATGGGACCATAGATTGGTATAATGCTAATAATGGTATTATTAGAGACTGGAAAACTAATGCCGATCCCGGATTTTCTGATGATATGCTTAGACAAGGTATGGTTTATAAAAATCTGGTTAGGAATAATGGTCTTAAAGTAAATATGGTTATTTTTGAGATGTTAATAAACGGTACTAGCCAAGTAATGCCTCTTAAAGATAACAAATGGTTAAAAGATCAGCTCGTAAATATGCGAAATGATATACAAAAGGGACTCTTTATTAAGAAGCCGAAGATGAAGAAAAATAGATATTTCTGTGATAATTATTGCGGCTATCGAGTCCGTTGTGATCAGGAAGATCGAGATAAAACACTCGGTCAGATGCTTTATAAAAGCGATTTCTATAATTATAGGAAGTAAAAATATCATGACGAATCATAGAATTGAAGAGTTTCAACTAGCGCAAAAATTATTAAATCAAAAAGAATTACGATTGCAAGAATGGAAGCTTCTTTCAAAGGCTTATGCGGATTATTTACAAAAAATGAATGGTTACGAATTAGAGTTTTATTCTGAGAATATAGCTAAATTTCTGGACCAAAAACTCCATCAATTCGAATGTGGTAAATGTAAATTTTTCAAAGCTAAAATTCCAATGGATGACCGAGTAATTGGTATTTGTTTACTTTTAGAAGAGCAAAATGCAGATGAAGGACTAGATCCTATTAATAATACTGTTCAATCTTTATTGGTTTGTAAAATAGATAAATTCCAGGAAAAGAAATAATGATCATCATGATGGATTTGTATGGTATGAAAATGCTTTAGGAGTACTTTTAGAGGAGATTAGAAATCATGCGTTATAGATTAATTTTTAGTAAGAAAATGTTTGAAGAAAGATTAAATCAACTTCAACCTCAATTTAGAAAATTTATGAATGCTTTATATTTACCAGAAGTTAGACCTTGGTTTATTTTTGATATTCATAACACTGTTGAATATGATAATAATAAAATAGACCAAGAAATAAAATCTTTTATTGATCAATATAAAAACAAATTCTATTTTATGTTTTTATCTTATGATACCAATTCTGAGATAATAGATCATAATACAGAGCTTATAGACCAAAATTTTGAAAATAGTATTCAGGTATATATTGGTAAACGTCAGAAATATCTTATTTTACAAGAATTAGAATTATGGCTAGATGAAAAAAATAATGGATCTCAACATACCATTTTATTTTATATTGATGATAAATTAGATAATATTTTAATGTATAGAGGATGGATTGCTAATAATATTTATCATCCTTTTATTGCTCAATATACTAAACATAGTAGATTTAAAGATAAAACAAAATATTCTCATGAAAACTTTCAAGACCTACGGGAGAAACTACATTTATGAAATATGAAGAATTAAAAGCTACTGAAGATTTCATTAAGAAAAATATTAATGACATGGCTACTGAATTAGATGATAGACAACAAATTCATTTATTTACCTTTAATTTAGTCTGGGAAATAAATAAAATTAGAAAAAAATACACGTTACCGGAATTTAAATAATATGAGTTTTTTAGAGCAGTGCAGACCGAAAAAATGGTCCGAGCTAATCGGTAATAAAAAAGGAATTGCTATTTTAAAATCAGCTCTTCCTCAAAAACGAGCTTTTATTTACGGACCTCCTGGCTGTGGTAAGACCTCTTTTGCATTATTATATGGAGAGATTAATGGATATACTATTATTCATCTAAATGCATCTGATAATAGAACTAAAGAAGTCTGGAATGATCTTTATAAACAAAGCCGCACTGGATCTAAACATGATAAAAAACTCTTTATTATTGATGAATGTGACGGTATTGAGTGGTGGCGGTACTATAAACGAATATTTGATATTATAAGAATAAACACCCATCATCCTTTTATTTTTATTGCAAATGACGGCTGGAAAATAAAAAAATATGAAGAACGATATATTAGAGAATATAACAAAGGTAAAAAAATAAAGTCTCTAAAAGAATTATTTATTAAAGTGCCTTTTTACGCCCCATCTTTAACAGAAATTATTGGTCGTTTTAAAAACATAGAAAAAGAACAAAAATTAAAATTTAATTATAAATATCTAACTACAGATTTACGAGCGTCTCTGTTAGCAGTTATTTCGCAAAGTGAAAAAGTTGATACGCATGAAAAAACAGTTTATGAGATTCTAACGGATCTTTTCGAAAAAGGTATAACTGAACATATATCTTTTCCAGATCATATAATTTGGATTTATGATTGTATTCCTAAGGCCTATAAAAGCATGGATATGTTAGATGCCTATAATTTACTTATTGAGGCGGTAAGCTCTTATAGACCCCAATTATTGCAATCTTTACCAAGAGCTAAAATAGATTTTCAATTTGAAAGGCCCTTTTATTATAAACGATTACAACAATTTAAAATGAAAAATAAATTATTCAATGGAGAAATTGGAGATTAAATTAAAATGACAGAAGAATCAAATTTATTTGCAAGTGTGCTAATAGGTTTAGGTAAGTTTGAAGATAATTTATTACAATCTGGTTTAACTTTTGATCAGATTGTTATTTTGGTTCATGAAGGTATCCCTGCTAAAAACAGACCTACTAAAACTGCAGTTAAATCAACATTACAATCCTTATTACAATTACATAAACAATTTAAAAAAGTGAAATAAAAAATGCCAAGTAAAAGTCGATTAAAAGGAGTTGCTGTTTATCCAGAGACTCGAGATGTTATTAATACAATGTGTCAGAAAATGAACCATCCTCAATATGTAGTCATTGATAATATATTCAATAATTATTTTAATGAACATCCTGATAAAGTAGATGCCTTTGGATTAGAAATACTTAGAAATGGTGCAACTTTTAATGTTAGAGTAAAAGGTAAAAAGTATGATGATTGATCTTTCTTTTATATTTGTTTTATTATTAATTTTAGTTATATGCATTGTTTTTTTATTTCATTCAGCTGATTTAAAATCCTTAAAAGAAGAGTATGAGGATAGTACTAAACTTTTCATAAAAAAAATACAAGAATTACAAAATAACTATGATAATTTAGAAATGGGAAAGCAATCTATAATATCTGATTTCTTATCAAAATTACAAGAAATGAGTAAAGAAAGAATTATTCTTCAATTTTCAGATGATCAATTATACTTAATAAAATCAACTGAGACTGATCTTATTTTTATTAAAGGTTCAGGGTTACATATACAAATTTTAGATAAAATGAATGATTATTTACATCAGAAAGGATTAAATGTTTCTTTAGTACTAATGCCGACTGATGGTGAATTAGCTTGTTTTGGTATAGAAAAAGAACGTGATAGTGTAAAATATGATAATAGATGAAACAGATTTAGAATTCTATATAGATAAAAAAGTGATAGTTACTTATTCTCCTAAAGAATCTATGCATAGCTATCTTTATGGAGGCACATTAAAAAAAATTACTTTAGAAGGAATAGTTATATGGATGGATCAGTCTCAAGATACTTTAGAATTAGGTGATAGAAGATATTATGGATTCTATCCTTTTTCTTGGAAAGATATTTATAACATTAAACCTTTTGAAAACCAAAATGATAAAGATTTCTGGAGAATGAATTAAAAATGGAACGAGAGCATATACAAAACGCAATTGACATTATAAAAGATAAACCTAATTATTGTTTAAAAATAACTGTTAATCTCACACAAGGTATTTTAAAAGGGCGCTTTAAATATAACGAAATAGAATTAAACGATACTCATGTAATTATAAATAATGAACAATTATGGACCTTTGATCAAGTTAAAGAATGCTTACCAAGTATTTATTTCGATCCCCATAGAAAACCAGGAACTAAATAATATTATGAGTCTTGAACAAGAAAAATGTTTTTTCTGTAAAAATCCTTTAGAAAAAGAAGATTATAAAATACATAGAACTTGTATAGATGAACTTATAGCTTTGTATAATCAAGATGGATTATTAACTCTCACTAAACCTCCTGAAGTTTTTTTTAAACCTACTAAATGGGATGAAATGCTAGCATATCCCTTTATTACAGATTATTTTGATAAAATGATCTCTTCTTATGACGAAGTTTGTAATTGTGATGAAAAACCTTCTTCTCATGATTTTACCTGCCATGATCACGGTTATAATATAGATCGTGACGCATCTGCAACTATCCATGATTCTTTAGTTCTTCATAATAAAAATATAGATAGAGACTTAACATTAGCGTTAATTCAACAATCAATAGAATATTTACGTAATAAAAATGTTTCATCTAATGATATTATTATAATAACAGGATATGATACATTAGAACATATTAAAGAATTATGTAATTCTAACTATTTCTTTCCCATGGAGATTGAAAATAATAACATTTTATCATTAGCTTTTTTATTTGGTATTTATTCTATAAAAGCAGTTATGGATATAAAAAGTGATACTATTTCGAGAATTTATTTCGTGCGAAAACAAGATCCTTATTTAATTTACCCAGAACTATGTGTTAAAATACGTGATTTGCAATGAGTCATAACAACCAATTTAATAAATCTTATTCCTGTTTAACTTGTTTTATGCCTTCCACAGATGATATAGAAGTAATAATTAAACATTTTAGAGAAACAGGACATACAATAATGAGAAATGATAAATTATGAGTTTAGATAAAAATTTAGATGTATTAAATACTTTAGATCCAGAACTAACTAACCTTTACGAACGAAGATTCCAATTAAAAGCTGAATTAGCCAAAGTTGAAAAGGAACTTGAAATAAAGCATTCTGATAAAATTAATATTTTACGACAGATGGGCGTTACATCTTATGAAGGTAAAAGTCAGGATTATAAAATAACTTATAAACCCGCTCGGTCCTATTATTCATTACGAGTGGCTCAAGACCCAGTTATATTAAAAGATTTTTTCTTACAAGTAATTGAATCTAATTATAGCAGAGAGGCTATGGAGAAATCTATTAAATTAGTTGATATACTAGTAGATTCGCTTCTCATTGAGAAGTTTGGTTACGAGTCTTATAAGGTTGAAAAGAACAAAAAGATATTTGATGATCTTCCAAAACAATCATTAGAGTCTAACTTTGAGTATTAACATAATATAGAAAAGTATTTAAAGACTCGAATATATGTATGTAATTGAGGTATCATGGCACAACAAATGACAGTTTCTAACGAAAAATTAAAAGATTTAATAATCGAAGCTACTAATAGACTACTCGCAGTCTGTGACGGAGCTCATACAAAGGATTATTCTGGCTTTAATGGTGGACATTCCATGCGAGTCCGTAAATTACTCTCTAAAACTATTATAATGGATGAGGATATATCCGAACTCCAAGAAATTCTCAATACTTATAAAAATACTCAATTACCTTATATGCTCTCTGAACAAGATCAAGAAATCTTATTCGGTCAAAAATATGTAGTTGAACGGATAATAGATGACTCAACTAAAAATTTTAAAATCCCGTTTGGAAAACATAAAAACCAAAGTTATGCTCATGTAGCTAAAACTGATCCTGATTACTTACAATGGATGGCTTCTCAAGCTCAATTTAAAGAATCATCAACTTATGCCCGTCAAACTTTAGAAGGGAAACCATTACATTATGATGGACCAAAACCAGAGCCTACAAAAATCGAAAAGAAAGTTTTTTCAGTAACTTTTAAGGATAATATGTTTCAATTAAAATTCCCCTATTCATCTAAATTACTAGCTGCAATAAAAAATAATCCTCCACAGGACCGAGTCTGGGATAAAGAAAAATACCTCTGGAATGTAAGCGCTGCAGCTATCCAAATAGTTCTTAATAAAGTTCCAACTTTAGAACCAGAGTACGAACTATCTATTTCTGAAGAAGCAAAGCAACAAATAGAAAAAATAAACGAACGAATTTCCATTTCAACTGCTGCTAGTACAAACGATGATTTTATTATTCCAGGGATTAACGGCGAACTTATGCCTTTTCAGAAAGTAGGAGTACAATTTGTTAATCTTGCAAACGGTCAGGCTTTAATAGCCGACCAAATGGGTTTAGGTAAAACGATCCAAGCTTTAGGATACTTACAACTTACTAAACCAGAACGAGCTCTTATTATAGTTCCTGCCTCTCTAAAAATTAACTGGGAACGAGAAACTAATAAATGGGTAACTTATACCAGTTCCATTATAAGAATCAAAAATGCTAAGCAATTAGAGAAAGTATCTTTATCGGAATATGCTATAGTTATTATTAATTATGACCTTATTAAGAAACTTAAAGTTCAATTAATAGATTACAAAGCAGAAATAGTAGTCTTTGACGAAAGCCACTACCTAAAAAATATTAAAGCTCAAAGAACACAGGCTGCTAAGGAAATAGTACGATCTATCCCTAAGAGACTTCTTTTAACAGGAACTCCTGTTTTAAATAGACCAAACGAATTATACTCTCAATTATCTCTTATTGATGATAAAACTTACCCAGAAAAGGGATTTTTCAAGTATGCCTTAAGATACTGTAACGCTCATGAGATAAGCATTGGAAGAAAGGGAACAGCTTGGGACTTTTCAGGAGCCTCTAATATTCCTGAACTTCATAACAGATTAAAAAATATTATGATCCGAAGAACTAAAGACCAAGTTTTAACTGAATTACCACCTAAGCAAAAACAAACTATTTTTATTGATGCTACTTCTCAGGAATTAAAAAGTCTTAATAGAGAATACGAAGAATATAAAAAATCAGAAAATAAGGAAGATTTTGGTAAAGGATATATTTTAACTCTTATTGAGAGAATGAAACAGGCCTCAGTTAGAGCTAAATTAGAAAAATCCATAGATTGGATAAAAGATTTTATAGAAAATGATGAAAAAATAGTTCTTTTTACCACTCATAATGAGACAGTTGACCAATTAATGAACGCTTTCTCTGGACAGGCTGTTAAACTAACAGGTTCTTCTTCTCAAAATGAAAGACAACTAGCCATAGATAAATTTCAGAATGATCCATCCATAAAGGTCTTTGTAGGTAATTTAAAAGCTGCTGGCGTAGGTATTACTTTAACGGCTGCTTCTTCCGTAGCTTTTATAGAATTAGGATGGACCCCTGGCGAACATTTACAAGCTGAAGACCGATGTCATAGAATTGGTCAGAAAGATACTGTTAATATTTACTATTTATTAATTGAGGACTCAATAGAATATAAAATTGCTTCTATGTTACTTGCTAAATCTAAAATTATAGATCAGCTAACAGACGGTAACATGGAACAGTCCTTAAATTTATTAAATCATTCAATTATGGGCGAATTATTAGAACAGGAATAAAAATAAAAATGCAATCTTATATTTTACGATTAGATGATTTGACTAAGGATATTATGTTACTAAGCTTAGAGAATTACAAAGTAAGTCTTATAAATCATAATCCTGACGACCCAACTACCAAGTTTTTACTAGCTAAAATCGAAGAAATGAAAAAAGAAATCTTTCAGTTATTATATCATGCGAGTTGAATATTTATGGATAAATATATTCAGAAAGTCTTAACGAGACTACATGAAAAGGAAGAAGTTACCTTAGAGGAGTTGATTAAATTAACTCGTCTTTCTTCCTATCATTTTAGACAGCTCTTACATTATATGCGTTTTAAAAAACATATAAAGACAAGAGTGGAAGAACACCCTAATAAGAAACATATTGTATATGTGTCTCTATTTCCACCTGGAGAGTTTGAAGAAGATGCAATTTGACAATTACGCAGCTCCTGAACTAGCACATGCTAATTCTCTTTCTAAACCTGATTCTCTGGAAAGTACTTTTATAAGTAAATTAAGACACTGTCGGCACTGCGGTTGCGAATCTCAAGAAATGTGTATTAGTTATAATTGTGTCTGTCCTGATCCTACTAAAGAAAATCAAAAAGGATGTTTCTGCTATGTTACTAAAAAGGAGATTGTTAAATAATGTTTCAAAAAATATTTCATAAAAAAACAGAAAAAGAAAATCCGATAATTTCATCTTTAGAATTAACTGAAGAAGAAAAAAATCAAAAAATAACTGAAGATGATATAAATTTTTATGAGTCACTTTCTAATCTTCAAAAGGAGTATTTAGAAAAAATATCTAAAATAAGTATAGAACGAATTCATACTCAACATTCTAAATCTATTTTAATAGGATCGAGAATTGGAGGAGGCTTACATTGGTTATACCCTATTTCTTATCCTTTAGATGACTTTGAAATTTCAAAAGATGAATTATTTGTAAATATAAAAAGAATAGATCCTAATATTCTTTCTTTTTTTAAAAATCATGGTTATGATATAGCTGGATATTGTAATAAGAATAATAAAGAAATAAATTTCTTAATATTACCTGAGAGTATTAAATCTATCATTATGGAGAAAATAGAAAATGCTTAAATTTCTTTTTTCTTGTATTAAATTTCCGTTTATTGCTTCTTATAAGATTTTTCTCTTACTTACATTAGTAGGTATTTTAGTCGTTGGAATTATTAGAACTGCATTTTTAATGGGTATGGCTATCTTACGAGGAGGATATTTCGTTAATGCAAAAACCATCGGTATAATAAAATTTATAGCTCCTAATCTCGTCACGCTTTATGATATGAGTATTAAGACCTTTGGCTCGCAAGAGCAAAAGATGGTTAGGTTTTCCACTCGTAATCTTAAGCAATTATGGATCTATGCAAAAACCATTCTTAAAGATGGTAAAATATATAACGCTTATACTTCTGTACTTCTTAAGTTAAAGAAACATTAAAATAGAAATATTGAATTTAATAATTACTCTATCTTTTTCGATTTTTTTCTTAGGTTTTGGTTTTAATTGGAAGAACGTATAAAAAATGAGTTAAATCGTCTCCCGGAAGGTCTTTTAAAAGACTATACATCCTTTATTATTAATCATACTCCCACTAGCTATGAATGGGCTGAGGCTAATGCACTAACGCTTTTAAGCTTAAGTGCGAGTATGAATAAATTTGTCTATACCAAAATGGGACCTATCAATATGCATACATATTTTTTAAACTGTGGGCCGTCAAGATTAGCCTATAAATCACTTCCCATTAGAAATTTTACCAGGCCTATTATTCGTAAATTATCATTCTTAACTAAAAAGGATTTATTAGCTCCTAAAAGATTCACAGTGGAATCCATGTTAGACTGGGTTACATCTAAACCTGAAGACTATAAACCAGGCAGGAAAGCAGGTAAGAAAAGTAAAACAAGATTAAACCAAAATAATACAATTATAAGCGATAATAATAATGGATTGGATAAAGATGAAATAATTAATAATATAACCAGAGGTGAGCGGGTAAAACTACCAGTCTGGTCAGATGAGGGAGCTATGATGTATGATGAATTTTCTACTATTTTTAAAGACTCTAAAAGTAAATCTTTTGCTTCTGATATTTTAGAGTTTCTATCTGAATTAGATGATGGATATGTAGAAAAGCGACAGACCATAACTCATGGAACGCAGGGAGGAGTGGATGTATTTTTTAGTATTTTAGCTGCTACTACTCCTGATTTTTTCCAAAGCATTGATAAGGGGTTTTTTAGACAGGGAACGGGGAATAAGTTTTTTTATATTATGTCCGAACCGCAAAAATTACAGCGTGAGTATCCTGAAGATGATGATTTAGAGGCGCTTAATTTCTTCGGCCTTATGTCTGGACTAACAGTACGGGATATGAAAGATCAATTAAGCGACTTTGCTCAACGACTCTATAATTTACGAACTAAAGCTCCTCCTGTGTTAGAATTTACTCCAACTGCTGCTAAATTAGCATTTCATTACTACGATGAAAATCATAGTATTGCATCCGCAAAATGGTTTAAAGACTGGAAAGATATTAGATATTCCTTTTATTCCCAGAGATCTGTGTCCATGATGAAGCTGGCTGGCTTATACACTTTAAGTAAAAATGAGAATAAAATTCTAAGTGATCAGATAACTAAAGATGACGGAGTGCTTATTATAACTGAATCTGCTATTAAATGGGCTATTGGAAGAATGGATGTTTATACGGGTGAATTTAATAAACTTCTGGATCTCTGGCCTCAGGCTGTTAGCCATGAAGAAACTTATAAAACACAAGATGCGTATTATAATGCTATTGAGGCGATTTTAAAGCAACATAATGGTCTCTTAACTAAACAAGAATTACAATCTCAAAGTGGGCTTAGTAGTCGTAAATTTGGAGATATAATTAATGATATGATTAAAACTGGAAAAATATATCGGGACCAAGTGGAAGAGCAACAAATAGAAGTAAGCTCTAAAGGTGGTCGCAAACCTATTATTTACTCTCTTTTACCACCCATTACAGTTGTTGATGAATAATAGAAAAGTATTTAAAGGCTCGAGTTTCATATATAGTTGAGGTAAATAAAATGATAACAAAAATTCTTACCAAATTAAATTATCTGGCTAAAAATAAAGATGCACGATTTTATAAGATTAAAAATCTCTTAACTATTTCTTTATTAGTTAAAGATGTTTTCTTTTTGCAAAAATGGATTATTTTCCAAACGCAAAATGTAGAGTATAAAATGAATAATATTAATGCTCTTAGAACAAATCCTTCCAAATGGAAGGGTACTTTTTTCTATTATGATTTATTAGAAATATCTAATGTTCATATTCCCATTCCTTTAGTTCCGAATTTCATTTTAACATCATCAAAACTTAAATTAGAATTTGATGATAATTATTTCTATGGAGGTGAATAAAAAATGCCAATGTTTGATTTCGAAATACCAAAACTAAATGATAAAAAACCAAAAATAGATTTAAACGCTGAGAAAAAGAAAATAGAGGATAAAATAAAACCTCTCTTAAAAAAATATCCTTTCTGGTCAGATATGGATAATATAGTTATTCAAATTAATGATAGTTTAGAAAAAGTTACTATCATGACTAAAAGAGGTTCAATTTTAGGTTATGTTACTAAACAATTTTTAAAGATACATAATATAACTAATCATGATCAAAATAAATATTTTTCTCCTTTTTTACATGAAATACAGGATAAAATTTTATAATTTTATTTTCCATTTATATTTAAGCTTAAACTTCCGTTTGAATCTATATTAATACTCATTTCTTGAATAATAGATTCATTTTCTGGATGGTCATGGATCTTAAGAAAATCCTGGTAAGAATCAAAAATAGTTATTGATGGAGTGGGGGTATTCCAAATAATAATTGTTTTTCCAGTATCCATAATAAATCCAGTTATTACATATCCCGTTCCGCTAGTCTCATTAATATCTTCCTGTCTATTAACCGTAAAAACTTTTATTTTTTTCATAATTCTTACATACTTCATATAAAGGCTTATAAATATTTGTTTACATAAAGAACATATAAACTCTTGTAGCCCTCGATTTAATGCCACGTAAAGATAGATATGCTAATATGACGGATGAACAGAAAGAACAACATAAACTTACGGCTAGAATCTATCGGCGTGAGGTATCTAACAGCCGTAATATTGCACGTGTATTAACTAACTTATTTGTTTTAATTGAGGATCTTATACCACAGGAACAGTTAGATTTAATTATAAAACAATTAAATGAAGAAGAATTAAGGCTCTTTCAAAAATGGGTTCTCTTAGCAAAAGCATCAACAATAGATTTAAAGACTTAGGAACTGATCCTAAAGCAAATCCTGACCCAAAATCTTTTGCAGGTGCGAATGGAAATAATACCCATCATGGTATTAGTAAAAATAAGGATTTAGCTCTTAATAGAATGAAAAAACAGGAAGAAAAAAGGCTAGAAATTTATGGACAATCTTCAGCAGCAACTATTCCTAAAACAAGTAAATTTAATATTCAGGATGTGGATTTTTCTAATACATCCAATTTACCCGATGATATTAAATTAAATAAATTAAATGAACAGATAAATACTATCTATCGAGAAATCCAATATTTTCAGGAAAATGGTCTTTATTCAGAACTTAAACAAGCCAGGGAAATATTACTTAAAGCGGAAAAAATTAGATTAGATGAAGAATTCCGGCAGAAAGAAAATGATAATGAAAATAAAATAGAGTACGACCAATTAAAGGAATTTGTTAATAAATTACTTCATTTTGTAGTAGCCTGGCGATGTTCTCATTGTAATATTACAGACGCAGCTTCGGATCTTATAAACGAGTTATCAGCAAATGCAAAAACAAAAATTATCAGCGTGGCAACAGAAGAAACTCCAGAAGAAGTTCAATGAAAACGAGAAAACACGGATAAAATGCTCGTACTGTGGGGATTATTATAGTCTTAATGAGATTAATCACTATCAGACTTGTATTAATTGTGAGGGTAAATTTACTAAGGTAATGACTACCTTTGATCGTCTTATTCCAAATTTTCATTTAGATATTAAACAGAAATTTAATCTTACAAAAGCTCTTTTTTCGTTTAATTTCTTTATGGCTTTTTATTTTGGTCTTGTACTCGCTCTTTTTCAGCAAGAGGTTGTAGACACCCTTAATGATAATTCTAAAGATAGAGTTATGATCCAGATACCAAGAGGGCATGGTAAATCTACCCTTATGGAATTATATGTTATCTGGTATCTTATTAGACATCCTAAATCTTATGTAGTGGTTTTTTCAGCATCCGCTGATCAGGCTAAAGAGAGAAATGTTAATATTAGAAAATATATTGAAAATACCTATCCCTTTAACGTAATGCAACATATACGAAAATGGGGCGAACGAGAGTTTTATTTAAATAATGGGTCCAGATGTATTTTCGGAGGTGCGGGTAAGCAGATCGCAGGGGCTCGATATATTAACAGACGTCCTGATCTTATTATTTGCGATGATATCGTTCCTTTTGATAAAGCTACCTTAACTGACGATCAAGTGGAATCCTGGTTTTTAAATATCGTTTCAAATCTTGGTGGTCCGACTACAAAAATCATTGTTGTGGGAACTCCATATAGGCAGACCGATATTTTAGCTTTTTTAAGAGATAATCCAAGATATAATGGTGAAAAAGGTAAGGTTGTTCTTTACGAAGGTTTAATGGGTAAGGATATTGATGAAATAGATGAGCCTACTACCGAGGCGTTATGGCCTGAATATTTTCCTAAATCTAAATTAAAAGAGAAATTAGCTGAAATAGGATCTTTAGCTTTTGCTAGGAATTATCTTTGCAGACACGTTACTTCAGGGGCTATGCTTTATCCTCCTGAGATTATGAAGCCTTGTAAATATATTAACATTCCAATGATTTATCAAAGATCCTTTGACTCCCAGGGAAAATCTATGGATTTTCATACTATTGTAGGAGCTTGCGACTTGGCTATTAGTGCTGAAATAGCCGCAGATTATTTCGTAATTATTGTCTATGGTATTACCTATGAGGGTAAATTCCAAATGCTCTATATTGAACGATTTAGGGGTATGACATATAAACAGCAAAAATCCATTGTTAAACAATATAATGAACGATATCAATTTGATCTTTTTATTATAGAATCTAACCAATATCAGAAAGTTCTAGCGCAAGAAATGGCTGAAGAGACCTCAATTCCTATTTTAGCCTATCGAACTGGCACTGAAAAGAAAGATTTTGAGAAAGGACTTCCTATGATGCGAACGCATATGGAAAATAAACGATATATTTTTCCTTTTTCTCAACCAACTTCAGACGCTCAGAATGCATTTTTTAATGAGATGTCTGGTGTTTCTCTGGACCAAAAAGGAGAGATAATATTTCAGACAAAGCATGACGATTGCGTGATGGCAAATTGGTTAGCTACTATAGCCTGTAATAGAATGGCTTTTACTCCTACTCTCGCATAAGTTTGTATATCGAAACATTTATAAAGGCTCGAGTTTCATATATAGTTGAGGTAACATAAATCATGGTCTTTGAATCAACAGAATTATATTTAATTAATAATAAATCAAAAACAGAAAATGTTTTTTATATTGTCTTTAATGAATGGAAAAATGAGTATTATATCGCTACCAAAAAAGAAGAATTACCAAATCTTACTTTAAAACAATCTCAGGAAATTTATTCTCATACCTATTGCAATCTAGTCTGCAATTTAGTTGATGGTTTAGTTTATCAATTCGCTACTAAAAAAGACGGTTCTAGATATAAAAACAATCGTAGGATTGAAGTAATGGGCAAACGAAAAGTTCCTATTTTATTTAAAGATTCTTTAGATGCCGCTCTTTATATAGATCAAAATTTAAAAGAATATACTTCTCAATGCGGTGGTCTTACTCCAATACGATCTGGTAAATTCCAAATAATAGGTTATTAAAATGAGTTCTATTAAAACACAATGGGAAACTTTAACTAAAAATAATCTTATTTCAATGACCTTACTTGAATTTAGACAATCAATTATAGATAATGAAAAAAAAATATCTCATAATCAAATGTCAGTCAAACGAAATCAGAGTTTTAGATCCTGTAATATTATTGGTAAAATAGAAGATCATAAAATAAATGACGAAATTTTCTTAATTGAATATGAAATGCCTAATGGGAAAACATTCTTTAATGAAATAACTGGTTCTAATTTTCTTTTTGGTGGTTATAATTATAAATCTATTTCATTAAAAAATATACCTAAAAAATGGCATCAAATTTTTATTAATATATATGGATATCTCCCAACTTCTAAAGATATAAATGGATAAAAATAAGGTAACTAAAAATGGCAAAAAACACTACTATTCCTGAATTTATGCGAGATTCTTTTAGAATTAGCTTTAGCGATCTATTTACACTTAAAAAAGTGTATGATATAGATTTTAAACAGCCCGAGCCGTTAGAGTACGGCGTTGAAACATACATAGGTGAAAAACATTATAAAGATCCTTATGATGAACAAAAAGAAACGATAGTTATTATTTTTGCAACTTCCTTTCCAGCGGTATTCTGGAAATTTGAAATTCAGAATATAGATGGCCGAAATTATACTATCAAGACTGGCACGGGATCTTTACAAAACTTCGTTCCTATAATTGAGGCTGCTAGACAAGGTATGTTTTCTATGGAAGAAATTACTAAAGAGGGTATTAAAAATGTATGAAAAAAATGAAAATGGTCAATTTTTACTAGACCTTAAATTAGAAATAGAATCTTTTTTAGAAAAAATATTTAAAGAATGGCCAAAAGATAATAATAATAAACCAATTGAAGAAGAAATTATAAGACCTTATTTTAGCCGATATAATGGTGGATGGATAAAATCAGTTATTGGTCTCAATAAGAAAGTAACAGATGGATATTCTATTAAAGGTGAATTCGATCCTCAAGGTGTTCAATGGACTAATCCTGGTCTTTATTTAGATTGCTCAATAGATGGCTCTCGTAAAAATCAATATCATTGTTATCATCTCCTTAAGCTTTCTATTAGTGGTGAATGGTCTTATCTTTTTGGTGTATCAGGGCGTTATAATTGGGCAACTAAATTCTGGCCCATCATTGAGCAAGAATTATCTTCTCCACCCGCAAAAGAAGAATTATTAGCTGAAAAAGAACGATTAGAAAAACGATTACAAGAAATTGATATAGAATTATCTAAATTTTAACAGATGAAACTAAGCATGAATAAACGAGAGCGTTTTTTACGACAAAGACTTTTATTTACAGATGATTTAAAAAATACAAAAATGGTGCGAATACATGATGGCAACAAAAAATCTTGATTTTTTAAAAGAGTATGATGATGATTTCAACCGCAAAAAAGGATTAGGATGTGATTTTTGCGGAGAAAGTCAAAAGAGTTTAATATGGGTAGTTATTGAAGAAGAGGCTCATAGATTTTGCTCTCATAAATGTAAAAAAGAATGGATAGATGAAGTTAAAAAACAATGGGGAATAACATAAAGTATTTAAAGGCTGTTATTTCATATATAATTGAGGTAAATATCATGTATCAAATGCAAATTAAAAAATATTTTTCAAATAAAAGAGCTAAAACGGTTCGAAAATATTTATTAAAAGGTTATCTACCAGTTTGGTCTGAAGTTTTAGGTAGAGAAGTAAATCATACTGAAATAATAAAAGAAATCATTATTGATGGAGATTTAACAACTGGTAAAAGATATGAAGAGAAAATTAATTTTCCGTTAGATAAGGTTATTATTCCTAAGAATTGGAATCAAGATTATTCAGAAAAAGATTGGGTTTATGCTCATGTTTGTCCTGATTGCTATTCTAGAGGAACTTTTGTAGCTGAGAAAACAGATTATATCTGTGATGTAATAATGAACTGTTCTAAACACGGAAATTTTCATTATTCTTCTTAATCTTTTTAATCTGAAAGTTTAAGTATCGAATCCCTCATCATCTCCAAACTCTTCTTTAGTTCCTTTTTTATGATGGTTTGAATCCGATAAATCATCTAGCCGCACTTGGGGGTTAGGAATGAATTTTATTTCTATCACGTCATTTGCATGATATAAATTTAAATCGGATAAAACAGCTTCTAAATCCTCTCTATCACCTTTAATATTAATATCTAAGTCACAGTTACCAATTAATCCGATTAATTTAATTCCATGATCGAAAGCAACTCCTCGTTCTTTAAGAATTTCAAAGCCACCTACTTTTTTAACTTTAGCTTCAGCACTAATTTCTAATCTAACCATTTTTATTTTATCTCCTATATTATTTTATCTATATTACTAGTCATAATAACATCATTTCTCATAGAAAGGTGTTTTTAAAAAGAAGTCCTTAGAAGGATCTTCTAAAATCTGTTTCATAGTATCGGCTTTTAAGGATTTATATTTCTTTTTAATCTCAATAAAATGATCTGGACAATAATGCCTGGTAAACTGATTAATTAATTTTGAGGCTTTTCCTGCAGTTTTTTGGTCCGTAGCGAATACTACAATAGTAGGATAGACTTTTTCTGGACAATCTTTCCAGGCACATTTTACATCTTCAATAAACGAAATAAAATAATTATTTGCACTCATATTTCTTGTCGCTCAAATATAATTGGATTTTTAGGAATTGGTTGTGAAACATAATCTTGTTTTATAGTTTGGTTATTAAAAAAAGGATTATACCAAATTGTTATTTGAATGGGCACATTAATGATATATTGATAATATTTATCTTGTAAATAATAATCTTCAATCATTGCATTTCCAGTGGGATCAGGATTAGGAACTAACATTTTTTAATTTACCTTATTCTTGTTTTTAAAAAATTAATATGATTTACAAAAAAATCTTCATTATTTGGAATGATATGTAAGTCTTCATCCCCAACATAAAGACCATAAGATTTGCATAAGCGATAATATTTTTCTATAAATTCTCGTTGTTCTTGAATAGAAATTATGTTTATAGGTTTTATAGAACTCATAATAATCATCTAAAAGAAATTGGATTTTTGGCATATTTAAGGTTATGCCAGAACCTTTCATAAAAAGCCATACTTAATAAAATTTGGATACATAAATCCAGAAAGTTATCCAAAATGAGCGTCTGTTCTGTAAATTAAGAGCGATCCATTTTTAACTTCAGACCGAAAGGGAATAGATTCGAGTTGAGATCCTAAAGATGCATTAAAATCTTTAATAAAAGATAAAACATTATCTTTTTCAACAGAGGAAATAGAAACTGGCCCTGGAAGTATAACTTCTTTATCTAAAGCGATAATTTTAGTTACTTGATTTTGGTTTTCTGACATGATTATTTTATCACCAATACTATAAAAATAAAGAAGTATTTTTTAAGCTTTCGAATGTTATACTTTAGTGCCTGGTTCCCATTTATATTTATTTAAAATGTTAGTAATATCTTCGTATGTAACTACATATCGAGATAGAGACTCACCTTGTAAGGGAACAGTTTGACCGATTACATTTAAGTCTAATTGTAAAACACGTTTAAATTTAGTTAAAGAATGTAAGGAGGCTCGAATTCGAATGGGACCTTCGGTAAAAACGATTTCCTTTGATTTCTCGCTTAGTCTACTAAAAAGTTCGTCAATAAATTTTAACTGATCCATTTCTAATCTGTGAAACAGAAGTTTACGGGGCATTCTAATAAAATATTCCATATAATAATATCTCCGATCTTATCATGAAGAGGTGTTCTTTATAAATATATGCTAGTAGTTTGTAAGATTTTATGTTTTATCTTTAGTAAGTTATATGAAAGGTAAGAATGAGAAAAGACTACTAAATCTTTTTAAAGTACTGTTTCAAACATATAAAATAATCATTTATACGAGCGTTTTTAAAATTGGCATTCTGTGAACATTGTGGTAAAGTTAAGAAATTAGAGGAGTTAGGCACTCAAAGTGATACCTTGGATTATACCTCTCGAAATGTATCCATGCGAGCTGATCAAGATAGTGTAGGGCAAAAATTAGCCTTAGATTTCTATAATAATATTAATTCATTGCAGAAATATTTTGAAATGAAGAAATCATTTACACATTCTGATTTAGCGCATGTTTCTCAGCTAGTAACCAGTGCCGCTAAAATTTGGTCTATCTTTTCAGGCTCTATGGATGCCTCGTCTGGGGAATTTAAACGGGAGGCTAAATCTATAAACGCTATGTTTAATGCTATTTTACAATCCTTTCAGAAACTAAAAGGAATGATGGAGTAATTTTTATTATGAGTTATTGTACTAAATGTGGTAAAGTTAGAAAAGATAGTCCTTTGACTAAATTATATTTTAATTATTCTAAAAATGAAACTGAAACCAGAAATGCATTATATAGAATAGAGCAATTTATTGTTGTTCAAAATAATTTAACAAAATATAAATCTATATTTGATAATTTACAGAAATTACAACAACAAGCTTTTAATGCAGTTTTAAAAAATATACAACAAATGGAGAAGGATCTACAAAACTAATAAAATGGAGTTAAAAAATATGGAAAACTATAGTGATAATAATAAAGAACCGATACAATATAAACGAGTTAAAGTTAATAACAGGTCAGATCTTAACCAGAAAGGCGAGGCTCTAGCTGCTCAATCGTATAACGATAAAAAATTCAAACAAAAATAAAGGATTTGATGAATTATGAGTTATTGTGAACACTGCGGAAAAATAAAGAAAAAAGAAATTAAGAAAGTTGGAGATCCCCTTGCTAATTTTTATACTGATGCCCATAACTTAACTCAGGAAATACCAAAAGCTGTAAATTTTGTAATTCAAGAGTCAAGAAAAACTGGAGCATTAGCAAGTTACAGTGATTTAGTTAGAGCTTTAAATGTTGCAAAAAACGATTTAAATAATGCTCTTACCTTAATAGATAAATATGATTTAGTATAAGGTTTGTAAATTAATATATGGCTTTAGTATATCCTCCAGAGTCAGTGGCAGTTGCTCAAATGCAGCAATCTCAGACAGTTAAAAAAGGAAATAGATGGCGAAACGCATGGGATGGACTCGTAGGAAAAGCGGTTAATAATCCCACCTACATAGATGATGGATTAGGTAATACTCCAGGACGAGAAATTAAATGGCCAAGAGTTCAATATCCAGAACGACAGGGTCCCGGCGTTCAATATCCAGTTCAACCTAAGTCTTATTACGATCTTTACGAAATGGCTAAACAGGAAACTATTTTTAGAACCTGTATGAACGCCATTCGTAAAGAAATCTTTCGAAATGGTATTATTATCGAGCCTAAATTCTGGGCTAAATGTAATAATCCTAAATGTAAAAAGGAATATAAGAGACAGATTGAGGGTATGACTATTTCCGAGTTCGAATTTCGAACTAAAGGATTAGAATGTCCTACTTGTGAAAAAGGTCGTCTTATGCCTCCTGATCCTAAACAGGAGCAGATCTTAAAAGATTTCTATAATAAAGTTAATGACAATGATATGCATCTTCTGGATCTTTTAGAGTCTATGGAAGATGATCTTCAGATAGCCGATAATTGCTATATTATTCTTATTAAAGAGTATGATTTAGATGAGAAAGGTAATATAGTTGATCAGAAGGTCTTAGAGGCTATTAGAGGGCATCCTGTTCTTATGCGGGTTGTTGCTGATACCAGAGGTCATAGAGGACATGTCTGGTGGACTTGCCTCGATCATAGAAATTTTATTACTGCTAAAAAGAACGATAGATGCCCTACTTGTGGAAGAACCGTCTTACATGAAGTTTGGTATGTTGCCACCTTTTCAGGAGGGCAAGATATAGACCAAGCCTATATTGAAGGCGAGGTTATTCAAGAATCTAAATACCGAAGAGGCGAACTCTATGGTTATTCTATTATTCTTACATTATGGCATTATTTAATAGCTTCGTTAGTAATGATTCAATTAGTGGCAGATTATTATCGAGAACGAAGATGGCCTGCTGGGGTTTTGGTTTATCCAACTCTTAATCCAAAATCAATGGAGGAACTCGCAGATAAATGGCGAGAGAAAACAAAAAAAGATAAATTATATATTCCCTGGTTAAATGTAGATCCTAATAATGCAAATGGTCGAGTTGAATTTGTAAGATTAATGGATAACCTTCAAGAGATGCAATATACCGAGGTTAGAGCTGAATTAGGGCGAAGAATTGGCACGGCAATGGGAGTCGAGCCATTTATGACAGGGGATATGTCCACAGGTGGTGGGCTTAATAATGAAGGATTACAGGTTAAAGTATCTAATAGAGCCGTTAAGTACGACCAGCAAAGAATCTGGAATCAATCTGTTATTCCCCGTCTTTGTAAAGGTCTTGGTGTAACGGATTATACCTATACAGTTGTTGAGTCCGAAGAAGAGGATGAGATGGCTAAAAAGGAAAGACGGGCAGTTGATATATCCAACGCTAGAACTATGTTTGAAATGGGATTCATTGGAGAATTAGATGATAATGATAACTTCATCTTCCCCAGAAAGCCTATGAAACAGGTCGATCAGTATGGTGTTAATAACCAGTTCTCTCCTAAAGATACAGAGGCATCTAATACCCAAGTGCCAGGAGATGAGCAGAAAAAACCAACTGCCGGTAAAGATTCTCAATCGGAAGCTGATGATAAAGAGCAGGAAAAACAACGAGCTAAAATAAGACAACGGGAAACTACACATAATGATAGACAAACTGGCGATCCTAAAGAGTATAAACCTGCCTCTCCTACTGAATCTAAAGTTAAAAATCCAGCTTCAGCTCTTAAATCAATAGAGCCTGAAAATATTATAAAAACACCAATTAATGATGTAGCCTCAACTGAATTATATAATAGAATTGTAGATGGTCTTAGAGTTTTAATTAATACCGAAATTCAGGCTTTAAAAGTAACGAAAGGTGATAATGTTACTAAAGATGATGTCTTACAGGTTCTCGGCAGGATTAAAGACCAAATGGTTTCAAATGTTGACGGATGGGCCTTTAAGTTCTTTGCAGCTATGTATATCTACGGTAAAAAATCAGTTTTATTAACTGGTAATGAGTTAGATAATGCTCATAATACCCTTACATCTATTCTCGATGCAGTTAATACTAACGATCAGGATGTATTAGATGCAATGGAATTACTTAAACCATTTAGAGATCATTTTAAAGATTTCTCTATAACCTTATCTAACCAATTTAGGCAATTAATCGAAGATACCTTTAGAGCTGGACAATCTAAATCCATTGATGAGGTAGTTGGTCAAATGCAGAATTTGACCACAGAACAGAGCTTTAAGCTAGATAGAATAGCTCGGTCCGAAAGCCAGAATTTTGTTCTCTCAGGCAGAGAACAAGGCTATAAAAAGATCGAAGAAGAACGAGGCGAGCCGTTCCTTTACATTTGGTCCGTGTATCATGATGATCGTAACAGCAGGCAATGTCCTGAGATCCAGAGACGAGTGCAATTATTAGCCTCTCAAAGAGGAACTGCCGGCATACCTTTAGAGGATCTCCGGCAAATTGTTATTCAAGTACAAAGAGATATGAATGGACCTAACTGGACTATTCAAGGTAGGGGCTTTCTTGCTCACCCAAACTGCCGTTCCAGGTTCATTAGAACTGTGGATGTATAAATATGGTTAAACAAATTAATCTAATAGGACAAAATTTAGGTAAATTAACAGTATTAGATTACTTAGATGTTAAAAGTCATGATTCTTGGTTTAAATGTAAATGTGATTGCGGAAATATTATTGAAAAACGAAGTAGTGCTTTAAGAAATGGAGTAGCTTTACATTGTGGATGTTCTCCGAAATTAATGATAGATGTAGTGGGTAAGATATTCGGTAAATTAACAGTTTTAGAGAGAATTAATGGTCATTCTTATAAATGTAAGTGTGATTGTGGAAGAATTTTCATCGGAATGGCTTATAAAATTCGAAAAGGTATTCAGCAGTCTTGTGGATGTTTATTTTATTATCATAATAATAGATTAGAAGCTTTAGTTCATAGAGTTTTAATGACTTATCAGAAAGATGCTAAAAAAAGAAATTTAGAGTTTAATTTAATAGAACAAGAATTTGAGAATTTAATATTAGATAAATGTTACTATTGCGGAATGGAATGGTCTAATACATTAAAGGATCATAAAAAAGAATCAGAAATGAAAGAATTACATTATAACGGTATAGATAGATTAGATAATACAAAAGGATATATCAAGGAAAATGTGGTTAGTTGCTGTAAATTATGTAATCATTTTAAATGGATACTCCCAACAGAAGAATTCTTTAATTGGATAGATTTAGTGTATGAAAATTTCGTAACTAAAAATAGAAGATTTATATTATCAAAAATGCCTATTTATACATCCACAGTTAGAAGTATGTTTAGAAGATTATATTCAGTAAATCAAAATAAATCTAAAGAAAGGGATTTGGAATGGACACTTACATTAGAACAATATTTAACATTAATAATGCAGCCATGTTATTATTGCGGAACGATAGGTTATTCACAATTAAAACATAGAAGAGGAATAATCTATGAAAGATATAATGGAATAGATAGAGTAGATAATAATAAAGGGTATAATATAGATAATGTCGTGCCAGCTTGTATAAGATGTAATAGTGCAAAAAAAGATCATACCTTAAATGAATTTAAAGAACAAATTATAAAAATATATGAACATTTACATAAAAATAACATAATCTTAGAGTTGCAATTATGAGCCAAGATTTAACTATATGTAAAACATGTGGTAAAATACATAAAGAAAGTCCGTTTGTAGTGGTTTTAAGAAATATATCACAGTTAATATTAAACAGCCGAGAGGTAGCTTCTAAAATAAGACAGGTGGATGCTAGCCAAATTCAAGGTAAAGAAAAATATCTAAATGAATCAAAAAAGAATGTATTAGCTATTTTAGGCATGAGTAAAGATACTTACGAATCAATTAAACAATTCTTACAATCACTTATGCTAACCAGGAGAAAAATATAGAATATGATAAGTAAATCTGTTGTATTAAGTCCTGAATTAAAGAACTTGCAGTCCTTAGCAAGACAAGTTGATTCCGCAGTAGAGCAGATTAATTCCAAGATTAGAATATTCTTTAATGAAAGTTTTAATCATGCAAGCAGAATAAAAGCACCCACTCCTAAGGTCTATGATTACGTAATAGGTCTGTATAAGCTAATTCAGGATAAAATAGAGCAGTATTTAGTATCAATTCAAAATACCCAGAGAACTATGAAGTCGGCAAAAGAGGAGGATTTCATAGATCGAAATTTAGAAATTATTTATACTAAAATAAATACTTCTTTAAAGGATTTAAACCAGTCTCTCTTACAAGATAAACCAGATTTACGAAAGCCAGTTTCTTCTCTTGTTGCTGCTCTTAATAATGTGCATCTTGCTATTGATTGGTTAAATGAACAGAAATATAAGAAAGTGCAACGAACTATGCCCAAAGAAAGAAAGATGTTAGAAAAATGTGAGCATTGTGGTAAGGAAAAATTACCGCTTGAAATACAATTAGCGATTTTAGAAAAAATAGCTAAAAAAGAGAAATATCCCTGGCAGGATTGTATAAACGATCAGCTGAAAGATGGGTATTCCAAAGAATCCGCAGAGAAGATTTGCGGTAAAATTCGAGCTAGAAGTCAAGGTTTAGGTTAAAATAAAAATGTATTGTGAAAAATGCGGTAAAATTAAGAAAGAGACAAACGAATTTGGATATGAAGTCGGATCTAAAACTTGGTCTAATATTAAAACTGCACACACTCAATTTAGTAATTTAATGACTAAATTAGGGGGATATAACCTAGTAGCTGATCTTAAAGCTATGGGTAATGCAATTAATTTAGATTTTAGAATGTTAGAGTCCTATTTAAAAACGGTTAATATATCTAAAGCCTCGCAAGATGAACAAAGAGATTTTAGAAATGATCAAAAGAATAGAATGAGAACGAATATTAGTCAGATTAGAGTTCCTCTTCAAAAGATCCGATTAGATGTTAAAGATGCATTTAATACCTTTAAAAAAGAAATCTATCATGTGCCGAATGTTTTTAGTAATGAAATGGCTATCAAGTATTATATTGAGCTTTTACAAAATTTAGATATTCTCATTCGAAAATTGGAGAATTATACATTATGAGTTTCTGTACTAGATGTGGTAAAGTAAAAAAGGATAACTCTACTATTTTACGAGAGACCTTAAAATTACTTGTAGATGGTAAGAAGCTATCTGCAGGAGCCTATCAAAACCTCGATCATGCAGAAGGCTATGAACGAACTGGACAGATGGTTTATAATCCTATATTTTATGAAAAAGCTCGAAATGATATGGCTAGGCTTATGGACCAATATAATAAAGCCTATGATAATTTCTATCAATTTGTAAGTAGTATATCAATTAATAAGTCTTTACCTGATATAAAATCACTTTTTAAAGATACTTCAGAAGCGGTATGGATTTCCATAAAAAATATAATTCCTACAGAAGGTTTAGGAGATGAACTTAAAGTTAATTCTATGATACAAGCTATTCAAGATAATAAAGATGTGCAGTTTTCCCCTTTAGTTTGTTTTGCAGGATCTAAGAATGGTTCGAAGTATGAGTTAAAAGATGGGCATCATAGATTAGAGGTCTTAACAAAATTATATGGTAAAAATGTTAAAGTACCTGTTATTTTTGAAGGATATGTATAAGTATGAGTTATTGTAAAAAATGCGGTAAATCCAAAAAAGAAATAAAAAAAGATCAGAAAGATGATAAGTTACGATTTATTCAGCAAAGATTAGAAAAAGGTTTTCAAGAGGCTGAGCAAAAATATAAGCAATCGCAAAATACAAAAGATAATGTTGAACATATAGCGAAATTACAGGAAGCTTATGGGTATTTATCATTTGCAGTAAAACAAGCTATAAGTGCATTCAGGTAATAATAATGAGTTATTGTAATCATTGTGGTAAAATTAAGAAAGTTGAAAGTACAATTAAACGTAAGGCTCTTTTTAGTCGAGCTAAAAAAGAGACTAGAGATGCATATGATTCTATTAATGATATAAAACGAGAAATACATTTATCATTACATGGAATCTATAAAGAAATTGAACAGGAAGAAAAATCTCTTCATTTAGAAGGGGATTTTCAGAAAGTAACGGAATTATTAGATAAAGTAGCTTATATTTTAGCTAATTTAGGAACGGCTTTAGAACATGGTGAATAATAAAGATCGAGGATTAATTTAATAATGAGTTATAGTATTTGTAGTAAATGTGGTAAGGTTCATAAACCAAACATTAATGAAGTGTTAAGGGAATTTATTAATCCACTTGTTAGATTATACAAAGACTATTGCAAACTACAAGATGAGCTAGCGAATGATACTACAAAGGTTTATAAGACTCGAGAAGATGCGTTAATTGAAGTTACTAAATATAAACAATTATTAGAGAATATACTCAAAAGGAATATATAATCATGACAAATGTTAAAATTGAAAATATAAGGACTTATATGAGTTTAATCACTCAGGAACTAGCTTCTTTTGAACAAGATAAAAATATAGAAATAAAGAAAACATCTTCTATGGTAAAATCTGAATTATCCGCTTTAGAAGATCGGGTTAAGAATTTAGAAGGTGAATTACCACTTAACCATCCTTCGTTTATAGCTAAAGATTCTAAAATAAATACTGCTACTAATAAATTACGACAATTAGTTAGAGATTTGTATCGTACTCTTGATGCATATGAAGGGTATGAAAAAGATTTTCCTAAAATGGTTAAAATTGCAGACCAAATCTTTAGATATGTGCAACAAATAGATCAATTAATAACTCCATTAGATATGGAGTCACCTGCATAAAAAAGGTAAGAATAAGAAATGAGTATATCTAAGCAAAATAAGAAGAATTGTAATTGTCCTAAGCTCGGACATGGACAGATAACCTATCGTAAAAAACCTAGTACGGTGATAAAGAATGGGTAAGTATGACGATATAGAGAATGATGATTTCTCAGATGCCTGTTATGAATTCGATCCATCATTTGACGATTGGTATCCTGACGAAGTTTACTATGATGAACCAGATGAATGCTGGTGCGGTAATATTCTTAATTGCTTAGAATGTTTTAGTTGTAATGATCATTGCACGTGCGGAATAGTTGAGTAATAAATATGACTTTAGAAAAACATTATCGGCAAGCTGGAGAATCGGTCTCAGATTGTGTAGCGGCTAATATGAAACTCATGGCAAATGAGCCAAAATATGCTCATTTAGATGAAAAAGCTAAATTAGGAAGAGCTTACGGTATGTGCTCTGAGACAAAAAAATCTTATTCTATTTTAGGGCAATTACAAGCTATGTATGCCGATGAAGTTAAAGGTATAGATGATTATTCGCAATTAATCCAGGATTGCATGTCTGATCCAGCTTACAGATCTTTAGTTAGAACTTTAAATAGCATTTTAGCTCAAGAAATGCAACATAAACAAAAATTAGCTCTTATTTTAGGAGATGAGACGAAAGCAGACCAAACCTTTACTACCCAATCCTCTGGGGCTTATAATCCTGTTGCAATCTCTCCAAGAATGATGATGCGAGATCGTAAGAAATATAAAACTGAGGAGTTAGATGAGGAAGAAGACGATACTATGAACGAACATATGAATGGAGATATGGATAATTTTATGGCTATAGGGCGAAAATGTCTAAAATGTGGTAAGCCTATTCATAAAGGAACTGATGGCTGGTCTAAAATGTCCGAAAGCCAGATTAAAGAGCAATTATCTAAAGAATCGTTTGAAAGTCTTAAAGAATATTCCATGTATTTAAAATCATCTGATAAAAGATTACTACGGACCAAAACTAAAAAAGATGAATTAATTAGTAAAATCATTCAAGGATATAAAGAATTACAGAGAATTTCAAGATTAGGAAGTTATTAAAAATGGGCGAAGAATTTAGTGCGGTTGATTTTGATGTTTGTTTAGATTATTGTTATAATGCTAAATGCGATAATTTAGATGAAAGTCATGAAAATTGCTAAATAATAAAGAGGTAAAATAAAATGTATTGTGAAAAATGTGGTAAAGAAGTAAAAAAAGACTTAATGGGTACTAAAAGAGATATTCTGTCAAAAATACAAGATATTGAAAAAAGTATAAAAGCGTTTAATAGTTTAGTAAATGAAACTACTATTAGAACATTAGAAGGTAGTGGATTTAACACAGCGGCTGCTTTAATAGGTGATTTTAAAAATAATGGTGCTTATAATATGTTACAGCCGCTTGAAAAAATTAAAAAAGCATTATGAATGAAAAAGTATAAAACCTAAAAGTATTTTTTCTATTTAGAATGACATTTCAAAAGCAAAAAGTTATCGTTATTAGTAATGGGATGGGTTCTCAATCTAAATTAATTCCTCTTCAATTATATGAGAAACATCCTTTATTAAAAGAATTTTGGGAAGGTAAACCAATAATCATTAATATCTTTGCTGATACAGGAGATGAGCCTGATTTTATTTATAAAGATATTATAGAATATCAAAACTATCTTAAAGATCATAATTATCCTCCTTTAATAATTACAAATAGACATGAAACGTATCATATAACAGAAAAACGTATGACTCAATATTATATTAATCATCATATAGTTCTAACCAGGCAAAATAGACATTGCACAGATAAATTTAAGATCCGAGTTATGAAAAAATATCTTAAGCGATTTTTCTTTCAGAAATTTCTAGTTGAACATTTTGATGAAATTCCTGAAGTTTATAGATCTTTACAAAATACTTTAAAAAATAATTTTATAATTTTTTAGATCCTTTACCTCCAGAAATAAATGAAAGAAAATTTAATTCCTTTATAATAAAAATGATGAAGAAATATTTAGATATTCATATGATGATTGGATTTACCATGGATGAGGCTCATCGTATGAAAGATTCTCCTATAAAATGGATAATAAATGAATTTCCATTAATTTATAATATGAAGTATGTTAGAGATGATTGTAAAAAAGAATTAGATAAGAGAGGAATACATTATCATAAAAGTGGATGTTTTGATTGTCCTTATCTTACAGCTAAACGATTTAGTGAATATGCAAAAACTCATCCTGAAGATTTAGAATTAGTGGTTACAATGGAAAAAGGAGCTAAAAAATTTCATGAACAAAATCGTAAAAATAATAAAAAACTTGCAGCTAGTAAAGAAGATATTCATCTTTTTAATGCCCCAATAGAAAAAATTATTCAAGAAAATAAATATAAAACTATTAGTTTAGATATTCTTTCAGGATCTAAAAAAGAAGTTTCATGGGATGAAGATGACTCCTGTGATTCAGGATATTGTTTTATATGAGTGAAATGGAAGGTTTTTTACTTTGGCATGAGGATTATTTAATTCATTTACAAGAATTACTTAATCAATATTTAGATGGGTCCATAGAATTAGATGAATTTAAGAAAAAAAGTTTAAATATTATTGGGGATTTTAAGAACTTAATTCAAAATTTTGAAGAATAATAATGCCGAAAAATGTTCAGAAAATAGGAATTGATCTTAAGTCATTTGCGGATAAATTAAGTAGGGGAATAGAGAATTCTGCTCAGGATATGGCAGATTATATCTTACAAGAGGCAGATAAGAATTTAATGGAAGGAGACTTCTCACCTGCCGTTGGAAAAGGTGCAACTAATAAAGGGGGGCTTGCAAGATCTGGCAGGGTTATAAATGAAGGTAAATATATAAAAATAGTCGAATTTAGAGCTCCGTATGCCAGAGACATAGAATTTGGAAGAGATCCGAAACCAGTAGATGATAAAGCCATCGTTGACTGGGTATGGGATAAGCGTGCAATCTTTCAAGTTAAAGATGGATTCGCAGCGGAACGAGTAGGTCGACTTATAGCAGCCTCAATTAGAAAGAATGGTACTTTACCTCGACCATTCTTTAGGCGTGCAATTGCAAGTCTATCGGATGATAAAATAAAAGCAATAATCCATAAAAATATACAGAAAGCCATAAAGTAAGTTTATATAACTTTCAATTAAGTGATCGTTTAACATCGAGTCTTTTCTACTAAATCTTTTTAAGCTGTTGCCTCTGTTTTAACTCAAACTCCCATATTGTGTCTTTTCAAATGGCCACTTCTATTGATGATTCTGCATCCTCGATATTTCAAGATCCTCTTCTTACATGTAGTTGTCATCAGGAAACATGCCGAGAACTTAAAAAAGAAACACCTAAAGAATATATAACCTTTACCATAGAAAAAGCCTTTAACGAAGGACCCCAAAGAATATTTGAGGCTTATGCTACCTACGAAGAGATAGATAAGCAGGGTGATCTTGTTAAAGTTGATGGATTAGCTGCTGCTATACCTATCTGGTTAGATCGAGGTGGAACGATAATAGATTCTCATTCTAACCGGCCAGTTGGGAAATGTCTCGAGTACCAGATAGTTAAAGTTAAAGATAAGCCAGCTATATGGATTAAAGGTGAGATTTTTTCAGGGCGATTGGCAATTTCCATTGATAATGAGGTTTGGGAGAAAATTCAAAACCGGATTTATCGAGGAATTAGTATTGGTGGACAGACATTTACTAAATACCGGGAATGTAATGAGAAAATGTGTTATAATGTCATTCCTACGGTAGAGTTATATGAAATGTCGGTCTGTGAAGAACCTGCCAATGGAGGAGCCACGATAATTAGAAAAGACCGATCTATTAAGGAGAATAGCAAAAAAATGTCAGCTGATAGCGAAGAATCTAAAAAAGAAGTTTCTAATGGAACTAATAAATTAGATATTTATGTGCATACTGTAGCTCCAGAGCCCACTCCTGCTCCTATTACAAAATCAGATAATAATGATTTCTGTGATTGTGAGGAGGAGGCGATTGATTTTAGTAAATATGATGATTTACTAAATACTAATAATTTTACCAAATCTCATGAAGATGATTTTTGTACTTGTGAAGAACCAGTGACTAAAATGACCGGAAACGAAAGTGATACGAATAATATGTTAGTAAATTTATTTCTAAGTATGAATCAGCAATTAACTAATCTTACTAAAGAGATAAGTTTACTTAAGGCCGATAAAGAAAAATATAATGATGCCTCTGAAAAGCCTGAAGATGAAAAACAAAAGAAAAAGGCCTCAGATGAAGAAGATAATGAAGATTATCGTCAGAAAAAGAAAACTAAAAAGCAAGACACAGGATCAGAAGATGATACTGGCGAAAGCGTAACCTCTTCTAAAAAGAAAAAAGCTGAAGAGCCTGATGAAGACGATAAAAAGAAAGCCGATCATGAAGAGCCTGATGAAGACGATAAAGAAAAGAAAAAGGCTGAAGATTCTGAACCCGATGAGGATGATAAAGAGAAAAAGAAAAAAGGTGTTTCTAAATCTGTAACTCCCAGACCAGGTAATCTTGTTAAAAGTCCAGAATTTAGAATCGGAACTAACGTGCAAAAAACAATTCGATCTCCTCTCATGATGGAGGATATTCTTAATTTGACTAAAGAAAATAATATACAAAAAGCATTCAAAGTAGTGGATGATAAAATAGCTCGACTCCAAGCTGAAGAAGATAATGGAGGTTTCTAAAATGTCTAGCGAAATGGTTACAAATTGGCAAAATTTTGGCGCTCCATCAGGAACCGATTATTCAGGTATAGCAACTTTAACTAAAATGGGAAATGCAGGACCAACACCTGGTCAAAGCCCTATTCTTGTTCAAAGTTTCGGACGAAAAACATTTACAGATCAAGTTATCAAAAGTATAACTAATTCTGCCCAAGTTACTTTTAAAAAGGGATTATATCAATTAGCATCTCATAGACAACAAATCAGAGATATGAATGATTTAATGAAATTTTGGTATCCATCCTTATATCAAGAAACTGGATTATTAGCTAAGGCTGATAATACTTTTACAACTTTAGATACTGCCGCTTATAATCCTATTTATGGAGCTATGGTTTGGTCCCAATTATCATTAAGAGCTGATGTCTTCCGTCTCTTTGATAAGACTCCCTGGGTTCAGTCAGGATGGAGGGTTAAATCGGCCCGAGGTACTACCGCAAACACAGGTGGGTTCGCTGTTGAGGCTTCATCTACTTCTTTAACCGCTTTACCAGACACCGTTCACCCAACATATATTCCTGTTTACACCAAACCTAAAACCGTGGTCACCACATTCAACGTCTCTATGATTGAACAGTTATTAGGTCAATCAGGTGGAGACGATATGTTTACTAATCCATTAGAGCAATTAAGAACAGATATGGCAGTAGAGCATGTCCGTCTGTTTAACGAACATTTACTTACAGATGTTGATACCCTCGCTGGTAATAATATGGAGTCTTTAGACCGTATTATGTCCAGTTACGATGAGGCAACAAATGTTGGTATCGCTTTATCAGCTTCTTCAGATGCCGATATTTACGGATTAGATAGAACAGGATCAGCTACTTGGGCTGACTCTAACGTCTTACATAATTCTGGAACGGATCGAGATTTAACTATTGATCTTTTAGATAGTATGTTTACCGTTACAGGTAAATATACCAATGAAGGAGATAGACAAGCATTCATAACTGGATGGGACACTGCTGCTAGAATCTCAGAGCTTAGATCCCCACAGGTGCAAATTACTAACCTTGAAGAGTCTAATCTTAAACCTACCATAAATGGAGTTACTACACCTTGGGCAGGAAAAGATATAGCTATTGTTGCATCTGCTTATAGAGGCGTTCCTATTATTATCAATGATGCAGTTCCAGTAGATACTATTTCCAGGATCTATAAAGTTAACTTGGAAGGAATTGAAATTAGAACTTTATTACCCACCCAATATTTCGAAGCTGGTGTTACCACAACTGGTAATCCTTGGGCAAATGATAATTTAGGAGACGAAGGAGCTTTCGTAACCTCTTTAGAAGTTATTGCAAAACAATTTAACTCCCAAGTTAAGCTCAGAGATTTACAATAAGTTTATAATATTAAACTTATATTTTCTTTATTTGAAGATGATTACATTATGGCTTATGTAGTAAATAATAAAGCAACCCAACAAAGGAGAATAAAAGAACTCACATGTCCATGTGTTCGATATATAGGAAATGCTAGTCATTATCGGGCTAGAACTGCACAGGGTAATGAGTATCTCTTTAATAGAATGACTAGAACTCCCGATTCGGCTCCTGATCTTGGATTACCTGTAGTTAATAATAAAGATTTACTTTGGTTTATGGATAAAACCAGATCTAATATTTTTGAGGTTTTTATTAGTAAACGATTATTTTCAGAAGATTGGTATGTGCAGGCTGATGAGGCTTTAGTTTCCGCTTTAGAAATCTGTAAAAATAATAAAATTGAGGATAAAACTAAAGAACTTGATGATTGGCGAGAGGCTCAAAAGCGTAATCAAGTTGTAGCTGATCCTGAGAATAAACCTCCGATAAAACAAAAAAAGACTAAAAAAGTGGCTGATGAAGTCACTGGAGATGAATAAATATGACTGTATCTGCTCCTTTAGGTGTTAAAAAATTCTTACTTTCTCAAGGCGATCCTGCTCAAGATGGTAGAGAAACTTGGTTAATAATTGCAAACTGGACCAAAGCTGCTACTGATGCGGCTGTAACTTGGGTTACTGGCTTATCTAGCATAGATTTTGCTGAAATGAACGGTAATGTTATCTCTAAATCATTTTATAGATCTGCGACCTCTGGAGGTACTGTTACATTTAATGATGGCGGTACTTCTGCTAATACTGCGGCTTATGGTATAGCAATAGGAAGAAAATAACAGGGTAAAATATGACTATTTCTGATATCAGAGATGAAAATAGACAACAGTCTAATCATACTACGGCTAAACCAGGTGTATTTAGTAATATAGCTATGACTGGTGCTGGCACTTCAGTTAAGTCTGGAGATACTAAAACCTATATAGCTATGTCTGGTGAGGTTAAGTCTATTAAGGTATGGGCTAGTAACATACCAGCAGACGCTACATATACACTAAATATTTATGATATAGATGGTGCGTTAGTTTTTACATCAACTGGTATTACTAAAAATGGATTTAATTTTCTCAATCTAACTACAGATCAAATGTGGCTAGCTTGTGGATTATATCAAATGGAATGGGTATTTACAACGTCTCAGACCTTAGCAGCTAATAATTTCCAGGCTATACCTATTTATAGATGAAGATGATAAATAATGCCAGCTGGAATGAAAGATGCTTCTGAGGATAATAGACAACAGTCTAATCATACTACCGCAAAAAAGAGATTTGATTGTTTAGCAGGAGGATCTGCTACCGAGATTTATAGTAATTTTCAATTTATTTCAGGTGATGTAAAGAATTTTAAATATATGTCAATAGATATTCCAACTGATACTGTTTATAACTTCTATTTAGTAGATATTGATGGATTAGTTGTCTATTCAAAAACAGGTATATCAGATGTTGCGAAAGTATTTGAAACATTAACAAATAATAACAAATTACGATTATGTGGTCTTTACAGAGCTCATTGGACATGGACCACTGCACGGGTAATACTTGCTATGGATATGCAAGCGTTAGCAATTTTTATATAAAAAGCAATTGATTACTAAGGATTACATTATATGAGCCAAGATATAAAAGAAGAAAAAAAAAAGTCTTAGGTAAGAAAGATAAATTTAAAATTAAAATAGGGATATTAAAGAAAAAAAGCACTAATTATTATGATAAAGTGTATAGAAAAGTTATTTTTACACTAACCACGTTTTTTCTAGGGACCTCAGGTGTAGCATATGCATTTTTAGGTATTAATATTATTTATTCCCTTTCATTATTCTTTTTAGCTATAACCACGTTAATATTATTATCGGTACTTCATACCCGGCATAATATGAAAAGTAATGAAGAAAAACAGAAATTAGAATTTGAAGATGAGAAAAGACAATTAAAAATAGAACATCAGAAACAGATGGAGGAGCAATATACCGAGGTTTATAATACAACTATGCAAATGACCGAATCTATTTTAAAACAAGTTTATCAGATTTTAGATGCAATAAGTAAAGGAACGTGGGAAGGTATAGGAGGGGACTATAGAATTTTAGATAAAGGATTAAAGGTTGATGAAGAAATTTATGAAGGCAAGAAAGGAATTAAACGGGTAAGACCATTAAAGAAATAAGGTAATAAAAATGACATTTAAAAAAGAAGAAGGTATTAGAATTTATAGCGATAGTGCTGAGAAATTTGGAGGTGCTCATATCTATCCAGATATGATTATCGAACTCGTAGAGGAAATGTTAATAGATGCTCCTAGGGATTTTAAGCATATTTTTGGTGAGGTCTCATTTGGTATGCGAGGTGTAGATGTAAAGCCGTTATTTTATCCTCTTGATGAGGTGATAGAAAATACAATTAAATGGTTTTATTTATTCAAAGAAACGACTGAGTTATATAACAAATTAGAAGAATTACCAGTTCAGGAAATGAAAAATGAAGTTTCCTCTAAACGAGTTCTAACTAAAGATGAAAAGGAATATATTCTATCTATTGCCCGAGGCTCAAAATTACCTCTCATTGCAGCGGCTAAACAGGTTTTAACAGCTAAAAATATAGAGTTTTTACGAGTTGGATATAAAGATATTCAAGCTTTAGCGAACCATTTAGAAAATGTTGACAAAGGTGATTTATTAAAGGAATTAGAGGAAAAAGGTCTTTATCCTATAAAACCTAAACCTGATCCAGAACAGGAAAAAGATGATATAACTAAAATGAATGATTTGGATTTATTAAATTATATAGATTCCTTATCGCCAAATGTAGAGGTAAATAATAAATATTATGCTACTAAACCTGATCCAGAGAATCCTGGAAAAGAGGTTGAGATTGGTAAAATAGATGATTTACCCGTAAAGGTTATAGAGAAACCTGTAACTTCAGCAATGGTGGATTCTAAAATTCAGGAATTAAATGCTAAGTCTAAACAGATTATTCTTGACGATATAATTCCCGAGCCTGAACCTAAACCTAAAAAAGAATCATTATTAGAAAAAATAAAAGATACTGTTGAGCCTATTATAGAAACTGCAAATACTATAGTTCAGGATTACGAGGAACTAAAAACCACTGGTAAATTATCAGATTTAGAAGTTTCATCTCAATTAGATGAAGAAATCTTACCTGTTGAATCTAAACCTGTAAAAATAGCTAATACAGAAAATATTGAATCTATTCCAGCTAGTACTAGTGAAGAAGTAAAAAAGAAAAAAGATGTGCCTTTTCCTAAAATTAAAGGACCCTTTGAAGAAGAAGATGATTAGATAAATTATGACAGCTCCTACTACTACCTATTGTCAGCCATCTGATATAGCCACCGCATTACAACTAATGAAAGCTGATGGATCAGCAAGAATGGTTTTTGATGATAGTACTCCTACTACCCCTTCTTTAACTGAGGTCGCCACTTGGATAACTGAAAATGAAGATTGGATAGATGATTATTGTTTGGACTCATGGCGAGCTGTAACTGAAACAGATGAATTACATAGAGCTGAAAATAAAGCTCCTGTTATTAATTATGGCACTCCATTAAGTCAACAAATACATTTAACGTATGCAAATGTAATCACGCCGTTAGTAGCAGGAACAGATAAATTAGAAATAAATCAATCTAATACTTGGTTAGATATATTAGTAAATGGAACACAAGGGACAGTTTATGGAGCTGGAGATTTTTATGTAGATGGTCAAAAAGGAGTGATTTATGTATATAATTATCTTGCTCATATAGGCCCTGGAGGATTTAGAGTAACATATAGACATCAAAATCCAAAATCTACCAGTTCAGTGCCTCAGGGAATAAAGCGAGCTTGTATTTGTCTTACTGCAATGCGATTTTGTTTATCAGATGATTATATTAATTTATTCCCTGATAATCCAAATAATATTAATTTAACCGCTAAATATGAGAAGTTAGAGGCAGAGGCATATTTAAAATTAAATAGGTATAAACGGGTATATAGTGTTTAAAATTATGTAAAAGGGAGGTATATTCAAAGACTTTAAAAAGTCTTAATCTAATAATAAGTTGGGTATCTAAGGAAAACTGTCATGATTATTTACCTCAAAAAAATAGTCTTTTTTAGTACTTAGATACCCAATCCCCCTTTTAATGATGCCCCCCTTTTAATGATGATTTAAATAATGTTTTATTTATTTAATCCTAATTTTATAAAAGCTCTTAGAGAATATGAAGAAAACGAAGAAAATAATTGGATAAAAGAAAATTATTATTCTGAATTAGTAGATAAAAATTAATCATTTGAATGAATAATAGATTGTACTGCAAAATGAAATTCCATAGTAAAACAATTAATACATTTAGTTTCTGATTCCATTCTAATTTTACCTATATTATATCCCCAATCTAAAAATTCTTTTTTACAATTTTGACAATTATAAATTTTAATTCTAAAAATTTTTGCATACCATCGAGTTATAAAAATCATTTTTTTCGCATCCTTTTGGATTTCCAGGAGCTGTTTATAGAATTACTACCATAGTGGATTCATACCTAATAATAGAGTACGAGTGCAAGTCGTATCTATCCAACTCTGGGTAACAGCTGAATCTGGTCTAAAAGGAAAAATAAAGTAAATAAATATATTTTTAGGATTTAATGTTTTCTATGTTTCTTTCGTTTTTTAATGGTTTTTTTAGCAGGTTCGAGCTCTGGTTCTGGCTCATTAAAAGGACTGGTTGAATCTTCTTTAAAGGGATTTTCTGGTTCTTCTAACTCTTGTTCTTCTTCGAATTCATTATTATGATCATTTCGATATTCTTCTTCCTGTTCTCGTTTAACAGAGGCATCTAATTCATCATCAAAGGGATTAGAAACTGGTTCTTCAGATTCCTTTTCAAGTTCGTTTTCATTACCTGCATAATCATTATCATCTTCGGTATCTTCTTCAAGTCTTTTTTCAGCCTCTTCATCATGACTAAATATTTCTTCCTGAGGAGAAAGATAAACTCCTCCCGTTGTTGGGAGAGATTCTTTAATGGAAGTTATTTTTTGTTCTAAGTCAGCTTCGGTTAAAGATCCAGAGATAGAGTCTTCGAGATCCCGTAAAGAGGACATAAGCTCGTCAATTTTAGTTAAAAGATAATTTTTATTAGTTTTATCAACTAATGCCAGGAATGAGAAATAGTTTAATAATTGTTGAATGGTTATTTCTAAAGCATGAGAAGGTGCGGGTTTCTGAACCGACCATTGATACATAAGACCTCTAAGAGAGTTCTTATTAATTCCTGTATATTCACAGATAGGTTTAGGTTTATAGCCTAATTCTTTTAAGTTAAGATGCATTAAATTCCAAAGTGAGACTTTGGAAGCTTGGTGAATTGAGTTTGCTAATTCTATTGTTTGTTCTGTCATGAGTTTGTAACCTCAAATATGTATGATTTATATGAGTTTATAAATGCATCGAAAGTATTGTACTTGAGGTTATATACAACTAAAAATATCGAAATGTTTATAAACAATACTATATGATAGCTAATTGAGTAATGTAATCATGACAGTTACAAATAAAGGGTTATTTCAGGCTGAGCTTGGAATATCGGAAAACGAACGAAAGAATTTATTAATTAGTAAATGTATGTTTTTAGCATCTTTACTTGATACATGTAAGAGCCTAACAAAAAACCAAGTAATAACAGAAAAAATAGAGCGTATGAAAAAACAATTACAATTAGATATTAGTAAAAAAGGACCCTCTAGCGAAAGTTATTTAGTTCTATTACAAGAATTACATTTTTTACGAGGGAAGGCTCAGATGAATAGATTATTAAGACCGTTATTTTTATATCTTTACCAGGATATTCTCTATTTACAACAATTAGGCATGGATTAATATGCAATCTCATACATGTAAGATATTAGATGGAGAAGGGTTTTTCATAGATGAAAACCATGATCTTACACAGCATGGTTTAGGATATAATTATAGAAGAATGACAGAAATAAGATTTTGTCCGTATTGCGGAGAAGAGTTGAAATAAAATGGGTAACATCCTCGCAAAACAGCCGAATGGATTATATTGTATATGGAATACTTCGGTTGATGGATTTATTATTCATAATGCTACTCTCCAAGAGATAGTTTCATATTACGTTGAAGATGCTATAAAAAACGCTAAAGAAAATATCCTTCAAACTCTATTACTTCCATTATATGCTGATAATTATAAAAGGATAGATAACGAAGTTAAATTTAATTTATTACCTGAAAATGAAAATATCTCTTCAGAAGCTAAACGAGAAATACTAAAAATAGTGGAAGAAATAAATAATCCACATAATCGAAAAATTGATTTTACTCCTAAAGACTTACTAAATGAATTACTAAGTAAATATCCTTATTTAAAATGGTATGAGGAGTTGTTAAAATAATGGTTTTATATTTTCAGGATCATATAGATCAAGCTCCTAATTCTTTTTTTGATATTAAAGGACAGGGAATTAATATCTGTGCAATGTATGAAACAGCTATAAAACATATTAAATCTCATTCTGTTGATTTAGTTTTAACTGATTTACCCTATGGCGTAACGAATGCTAAATGGGATATACCCATAGATTTTGCTTTTATGTGGGATAATTTAGATCGAGTTTGTAAAAAGCATACAACTATGGTCTTTACAGGAACCGAGCCGTTCGGATCTAAACTTATTCAATCCAATGAAAAAGATTTTAAATATGATATTATCTGGACGCATAAAAATGTTACCAGGGTGTTTTCGGCAGAAAGTATGCCTTTACGACAACATGAGAATGTATATGTGTTTTATAAAGATAAAAATATTTATAATCCGCAAATGTCCTTAACAGGTAAAAGCTATAAAGTAACCAGACATCCTGAGCAATTTACAGGAGTATTTGGAGCAGGGAATAGAAAATATAAAAATTTCAATAATGGAGAACGATACCCAACAACTATAATACATTTTACTGAAAAAGCTCAGGGACGATATCATAATAGTCAGAAACCTATTAAGCTTTTTGAGTATTTTATTAAGACATTTACTAATGAGGGAGATATAGTCTTAGATATAACAGCAGGAAGTGGAACGACCGCTGTCGCTGCTATTAATACCAATAGGAAATTTATTATTATTGAGAAAGAGGAAAAATATGCCCAGATAGCTGAGATGCGAATTCAAGAGGCTTTACAAGCAACAAAAACAAAAAATAAAAACTTAGATGATTTACTATGATTCAGACACATAATTGTGATAATAGACAATGGTTGCCATTTATAGAAGATAAATCTATTCGTCTTATTTTAACCGATCCTCCGTATAATGTGCTTAATTTAGATTGGGACAACTGGGATTTTAGAGAGTATATTCAGCGATTTGACAATATTGTAGATGGATATTTGGCCATCTTCGGTCCTTACCGATTACTCTCAGAATTAACAACGTATGCGGTTGCAACAACAGGATTTGAAAATCTCTTTGAGTATGTCTGGGTTAAAAGTACTTTTCCACTTACAAGAGTTAATTATAAACATCCTACCTATCAACATGAGCTTATACCAGTTCTTTGTAATAATCCTGATGTTGGATTTAATCATGTTAAGATTGCGGCTAAAGCAGAGATTAAAAAGAGAAATAGAAAGATTAAATCGGAATATGAGGGAGCTAAGATGAGTGGTATGGCAGGATCATATATTTCAGATAATAAAGGCGAGAAATATACTTCCACAGTTCTATATGGACCGAGCAAAGCTCAAATGGATGAGTCTGAAAGAACAAAACATCCCACGCAAAAGCCATTGAATATTATTAGACATATAATTCAGGCTTTAACGAACGAAGGAGATTGGGTACTTGACCCTTTCGGAGGTTCAGGCACAGTTGCGGTAGCCTGTAAGCAGTTAAATAGAAATTGTATTATTATTGAGCAGAATAAGGAATATTATGATATTATGATGGATAGACTATCGAAAACTTTCCCTGATACTAAAATTAAAAATTCATCTTTGGATAGATTACTATGAATCATTTACTAGATCAGGATGGTATATTGCATTGTCTTACACCTGGATGTAATTCTATATCATTTTATTTTAAGCTCGTAAGTCCTAATTCTCAATATTTTAATCGAATATGCACTCTTTGTAAAGAAATCCAAAATGAAGTTTTTCAGGATGAACTACTATGAATTTACAAGAATATGAATTAGAATTAGATGCATATTTAATGCTTTTACAAGTATTAGAAGATTCGGATGATACTTGTGGATGTGTATGTCATAGAGATCCTTATAATTTAGAATGTCTTAAACGATGCTGTGGAGGAAGTTAAAATGAGTATTATTTATGAAAAAGATGGGAATGTATTAGTCTGTGACGATAATGTGTCTTATTTACAAACCGTTCCTAATAATTATATAGATTTATTTTTTTTCTCTCCACCTTATGATCAGGCTCGAGATTATATAGATAAACCTACATTTGATCTTCATGCTCTTGGATTAGAGATGTTTAGAACCTTAAAAGATGGAGGAGTAGTTGTATGCGTAATTCAAGATCAGACTAAAAATTTTCAAAAGTCTCTAACAAGTTTTAGAACCTTGATTGATTGGGTGGATACTTGTGGTTTTAAATATTGGGAAACAGTTATTTATAAACGTAAAGGAAGACCTGGTGGATGGTGGAAAACTCGTTTAAGAGTAGATCATGAATATATTTTCATTCTCTTTAAAGGTTCCAGACCGAAGTATTTTCAGAAGGAACATTTACAAGTTTTAACATCTAAAATATATCATATACCACATGGAGGCGCTCGTCTTAATAATGGCGGTTTTCAGAAGAAAACTAAAAAAGATTCACAAGGAATGTATATAGACCCAGGCACGATTTTTACGTATGTTAATAGTTCTATGGAGGGAATTATAGATAAAGATATTAAATTAAAGCATCCGGCTACCTTTCCTGATAAAATGGCGGAGGATTTCATACAGATGTTTTGTCCTGAAGGAGGACTAGTATGCGATCCGTTTGGTGGTTCTGGGACCACAGGAGTGGGGGCGTTACATACCGGCCGGAAGTTTATACTTATAGATATATCTGAAGAATACTGTAAAGAAATTGCTTTAAAGAGAATTGAAGTACATAGTGGTATTTCTAAACCAACTAACGCAAATCTGGAAGATTTATTATGAAGAAAGTTTTAAATTTATTCGCAGGAATTGGAGGCAATAGGAAATTTTGGAAAGATGTTAAAGTAACAGCTATTGAATATAATAAAATTATAGCTGAGACATATAGAGATAATTTTCCAGAAGATGAAATACTAATAACGGATGCTTTACAATTCCTGGAAAGTTGTAATCTTGAAGAATATGATTTCATCTGGTTTTCTCCCCCTTGTCCTACTCATACTATGTTACAGATGACTAGAGGGATTAACATACCCGATATGACCTCTCTTTATGGAGTAATTACTTTTCTTAAATATAAAATAAACGGGGAAAATATTAAATGGTGTGGAGAGAACGTAAGACCTTGGTATAAACCATTAATCGAACCAACCTTTAAATTAGGAAGGCATTATTTTTGGGCTAATTTTAATATAATTGAAAAAGAATTTCATGATGAAAAAATGAATCATTTAAGTTTTAAACAGTTAGCAGACAGAACGAAGACAGATTTTAAGAAATTGTGTTATGCCTGAAATAGGAGAGTATATTTTTAATCAGGCATTTAAGAAGAAAGGACTAGATAATCTATTATGACTTATAAAGTATTAAATCTTTTTGCAGGGAAATATGGTGGTAATAGAGCCTTATGGTCATCTACAGAATACGAAATAACAGCCATTGAATTAAATCCTGAAAATGCTCAAACCTATCAATCATTATATCCAAATGATAAGGTCATTATTGGAGATGCAACAGAATTTATCAGAGATAAGTCAATTGATCTTAACCAATTTGATTTTATTTGGGCATCTCCACCCTGTCAAAGAAATAGTCAAATGATGAAATTTTATAAAAATACAGAAAAAAGAAAACCTTTGCCTAATTTAGATCAAACTATTGGTTTATATTTTTGGCTTAAAACTGAATATAAAGGATTATTCTGTATTGAAAATGTTCAGCCTTGGTTTAAATGGTTATTAGATCCTGTTAAAATTGACAGACATTTGTTTTGGGTTAATTTCCCTTTAAAATCAATATCTTTTATAGATAATCATTCGAATAAACATGGAAAGATAGGTGGAATAATGAGAGATAAAACTAAAAAAACACCTGAACAAAGAGATATGGTTAATCCTGAGATAGGGTTATATATTATTGAAAGTGCTTTAAAAAAGAGAAAAAATAATTTAGATGATTTACTTTAATTTTTTATAAACCATTTTGATTTTATGTTACCAGATATATACCAAATAACATTATAACTTTCTGCGACATTTAGCGCAGGATGAGGTAGATGAAGATCGTGGGACCCATATATAGCCACATTTAGAGCAGGTAATAGGGTTAAGAGCCTCACGATAGTTCTTAATAATAAACACTTCAGCCATCTTTAAGCTAGCTCCTGAAGTTTAAGAGAGATATATTCTTGAAAGGTGACGTCTGAGATATCGTCTTCTGGGTCCAGATTAATATAAGAAATAAAATAATCCCGGAACTGAAGAAGAGGGTCTCCCTCTCGGAGTTTATACTCTATTCTATCGACAGATTTTATTAATTCAAATATTGTGTCAAGGGAAAGATCCATCTGTAATTTAGAATGATCTAATAAATACTCTAAATTATAAATAAGGTCTAATTTATGTTCTTTAATAAATTGTTTTTGTTTAAGATTTGAGGTATCTGTCTGATCAAACATTTTACAGTTTAATTCATAGGATTGGCAAATATAACAGCTTGTTTGTTCATGCCTGCAATTGCAACAGGTTTCTTGAAGAATAGTATTAACACAGAGATGTTTACATAAAGAACATCTATAAGTAGCGGCTATTAATTGAGTTGACATATTTATATCCAAAGGTTAAGTATGATCATACACTGTCTTATAGAAAAAAGGCTCGTAATTACATCTAATATCCGATACTATGGATCGTACAGAAATATCATCGTATTTTCGTATAAGACTGTTTATATCATTTAGTAATTCTAAGGTAATATGCTTTTTAAGTATTTTGTTGCGAACCGAATCTAAACCTTTAGTACTTAAAATAAAATTAGTACTGTGACCAACTAAGGAGGCAAGAATAAAACCGCTGTTTTTCAATTCGTTTATAGCTTTAGCGTACTCATTATGCCATGGACCATAATAATACGAAGTATGTTTAAAATGATTTTCTTTAAGAATAAGCTCGGAAGTGAGGAATAGATACAGCATAAGCCTATTTTTTCCCTGAATAGGTTCATCTTGGCGAGCGTAAAAAAGAGCCAGAATAGTGTTTTCGAAATTCATTCATTTTCATCTATTTAGTGTATATAATCCATTTTTAAATGAGTCTTGAACTTTAGCAGCAGTTTTCTGACAGCAATAAGAGAAAAAACGACAGGTTTCAAACCAAATACAATCTTTACCATATCCTATTTTTTCATCGAATTTTTCCCAATCTTTAGCTAGTTGTTTTTTAAATTCTTCATCCATTAAAAAATCACATCTAAAATAAAAGCTAGAAATAAAGCAAAGATAATATTAAGAATAACATGGGCGAGCTGGTCTATACCTAACCAAAACCAGAAGCCTGTCATAAGAAATTGAGCGGTATAAGTAACCTGTTCTAATTCTTCAGAGCCTGGCACTTCTGAACCTGGAATAAAATAATAGTCTTTTTTATAAGGATTAGTCGGATCATTTGCATCTAATTTAGCAATTGCAGGTAGAGTTTGGGTAGACATATATCGAGGGTGTTTTCTAAAGCGGGAACTATCCCAGAGCCAATGGAGAGGATTAATAACTAGCCAGAATTCTCCTTTAAATCTCCTACGAGAAGACATGAAATCACCAATGGGATGGAGGCAAGAAAGGATAACAAAAATAATGGTAAAAGTGAGTAAGAGAGACATGATTATTTAAAACTCGAATCTTTCATAGTTATAAGATTAGATCGTTTTGATGGATCATTAAGGATTTCTAATTTCTCAATATAATCTTTAGAAATATTAGAAATTTTCGTAAAGACAATAAATTTCTTAAAGATAATTTGAGCCTCAGAGACAATTTTTTTATTAGGAGTAAAGATAATTCGATCTTTATCTTCAAGGGATATTTTCCAATTATCCATGCTAAATTCCATATAGGGTAGCTGAGGTGACGATAGATAGAATTGTATTTTTGATTTTTCAGGATCTAACCAATCTATATATTCCATTATTTTACTTTCCTTTACAAATATTGCAAATTATTTGATTAACTTGCATTATCGAAGGTTTATAACATAATTCGCATTCAATTAATTTAGTTTCGTGCTCTAAATCTTCAAAAGTAAGATGAGAAATTTTACCGATTCTGGGAGATCCCAAAAATTGATCTGATAATTTCCATTCTATATTTGAGAAATCAAGTTTTAATTGCTCTAAAGATTTTTCTCCAGAAACTCTAAAAGATATTTGATATTCAGGACTCATTTAAAATTTACGCTCCATAATAAAAGTGTTCCTGGGAGTTAAAGTTATAAGCCGATTGAATTGTATTTCCAGGATTTTTTTAAAGCTATCTATCCAGAGATCGTCCATTTCTATATTAGAGAGATGAAATTGATATTTACTTAAACAATCAATTTGCACTGTTGAAAAATCTAAAGCGTAGCCTGTCTGATTGAATTTAGCTCTTATTTGTCCAGTTGTGTTATTTTTTCCATAAAAATTAATTTTAGATCTATTTTCCGAGACGTATTTAGCTTTAATTAAGAGCGAGAAAATAAGGCGTTGCCATGCATGAGCCTTTAGAAGATGTTTATATTCTTTATATAAAGACATAAGCTGAGCTCTTCTAAAAAAAGGATAATTAAAAGAGTTATTAATATAAAATTTTAGAAGTTGGCGTTGTTCTTCTCGCAAAGAACGATGGGCGAGTATTTTTTCTTGGTCTAGTTCAGGGAGTTGGTCAAATTTCATGATTTATTTTACCTCGTTAATATAAGTATAGTTGTATTCCTTAAAGGGAACATATAAAGTAGGGATATAGTACTTTTTATATATTTCGATGTTGGGTAAATGATCATCAATAGCGAATAATATTCTTTCTTTAGTTTCAGTAGTAATGATTTCTTTGAGTATTTTTTCTTTAATGATATAGTCGGGTTCATAGTTTTTAGCGGGACGCATGAAAACAAAATCGCAAGGAATGGTATAAGTGGAAAGCCATTCAAAAGTATCAATTCGAGTTTCTTCGGACCGACCTGTTATAATATAAATCCGATAGTATTGTTCATGTAAGGTTCTGCAAAGATTAATCCAAGGCCAGATAGGTGTATCTTTTTTCGTCTCTCTAAAGAAAGCAGCCCAATCTGGTTTAAATCCATAATAAGACGCATTAAATTCATCTTCAGGAGTTACGTAATGCAGTCTATGAGTGAGATCAGCTAGAACGCCATCTAAATCGAATAGAATAATTTTATAGTTATTCCGTTCCTGGCGATTGCGATAGTAGCTTCTATATTGACTAAATAATTCAAAAAAATCATTTTCATCTGACATGGATAAGCCAAAGTTTTAAATATTTAAATAATGTTGCAATAGTTGGTAGTTATACTATGAATTATGATGTTTTAGTAATTTATCTATTTATTGCGTTAGGAGTATGTGTTAGATATTTCGTGGCTTATCATATAAAGATTGTAGGGCAGAAAATTGTTCTTTATAAATGGCAGGATTTCTTTACCAGGATGAATGCTAAATATATTTATTCTGCTATTTTAGCTTTTTTAAGTGCGGTGCCAGCGGATCTAGTACTTAATTTTCAGAGCTTTCCGTTGGTCCCAAGTTTGATATTTGGGTTTATGTATGGATTAGGTGGATTAACACTCCTTAATTTTGTCCTTAAATATTATGAAAAAGTATATGCTTAAATTATTTTATCTTAAACAAATTCCAAAAATAGAATGAGATATGAAATCATCTCGTAAATATTTTTTCTTTTGATTTACAAAAGAAGATTGGGAATAAGCATTAGAAAAAGCTGATTCAGTTTTATTAATTAAATTTATTGTGTTCATTGTATTTACCTCAATTATATCATAAATATCAGCCTTTAAATACTTTTCGGTATTATTATAAATTGTTAATATGAGCGATTGGAGAGGACATAGGAATAGATTTAGGTAAAAATTTATAAGAAAATAAATCTTTCATAAGTTCTTTATCTTGTATCTTCCATTCTAAAGATCCTGAAAAGACATGATCAATAAAAGAAACAGGATTATTTAACATATTCTGTACTTCAGGAGGAGCTTGATTAAACGTTTCTTTAACAGCTTCATAATTAAAAGTAAGTTGCACTTTAGGTCCTTCTCTAAACCAAGTATTTAGCGAATTCGCTATCAGTATCATAGAAAGTTGTTTTTTTCTTCCAAGCTCCGCAGCTTGGTTTCATACATTTCCGAAAGTCAATAAATTTATTAGTCGAGACATTAATTTCTAAATTATCGGACCAAGTATGATGACAGTTTCTTTTATAACCCTGAAAGGATTTCTTTTCAGGTTTACCTTTAATAATTCTTTGTTGTTGAGACATTTATTTTATAACCTCCGAGGTATCAACTATATTAACTATTTTATGCCAATTTATAACTTCTATTTTTACTTCATGAGCTAAACTCATACCAAAATAATATATTGCAATATAAAACAATTGCATTATTAGAAAAAATATAAAAGGTAAATCACCTAAAATAAGAACATATTCAAAGATTAAAACAATAAAAGATAAAGCTGAAAAACTGGATAGATAAATATACAGAGAGACTACTTGTTCAATATTTAATTCCATTATTTTATAACCTCTAAAGTATTATCAGCTGGGATTTCAGAGAGATTTTTAAAAGATGTTTTTTCTATCTTAAAACCGTTGGGAGGTCTAAAGTATCCTTTGGTTCGTTTGAATTTAGAAATTGCATCTTGTCTGCTATGAGTGGCTTTAATATAACCTTCATGTCCTTCTCCATCATATATAAAGTGCCAGATTGCCATTTTTATTTTTTCTCCATTCTTATTATTTTAATTAAGATAGTTGAATCATTGGGGCAGGATAATTTTAACACTTCATCTTTTGCGTATTGATCGAATTTATCAATAGCTTGTTCATGAGTAAATTCAATAGTAGCTCCGCAAATCTTACATTGAGTTGAAATATAAAATTCTTTTTCTTTTAGTATTTGGCTCATAGAAAGATCATCCAGTATTCTATTTTTTTAATCGTTTCATCTAACTTGGAATCGTTAGTGTTATTATAGGTCATCATACCTTTAAACCAATAATACACATTTTTTAAATTCAGAAATTTACTGCGTTCGTTCATACATTGTTTAATATCTAAAAGATAGGTTTTAAGATGTGGTTCTTTAATCGTTTCTAAATAATCATCATTTAATCTAAATTGTTGCATTTGCATGGTTATTACCTTATTTAGTATAAATATATTCATAGGTTTTAATGTTTCGCTTTTGAGCCTCTTTGACTGTATGTTGTGTGCCTGAAGTTTTCATATGATCGTAAAAAGCAATTGCCAATTGAGGTATAGGATTAGTTTCTAACATTTCAATATTGCGAACTAAAGGGGCACCACGACCGTATTTTCCATAGTTGGGTTTAAAAGTTCGTTCTAAATTAAGGAATTCTCGATGAGTTCTAGCCAGGACACGGGCATGAAAGTCAGCGCCAATAGCTCCTCCCTGTCGAACCAAAAACTTCGCCTGAAGTTCTTTTGATAATTCTTGTAATTTAAGCAACATAAAATCCTGATAGGTAAAGGTCCGAGAGCCGCAAATTACTACTAAAATTTCTTTCATAAGTATTTTATTTACTCCAGTGGGAGATTATTTTTCTTTGATGTTTATTTTCAATTAGTCGTTTTCGAATATAATGTAAGCTATTATGTAGTCTATGATTATTAACCTGTTCTTTATTAGCCATTATTTCATCGCAGGTATAACATAAAAAATATTCCTCGGGTATGGGAATATGAGATGGTAACGTAATAGTTATATCTCTAAACTCATCTTTAAAAATAGTATTTCGATAAAGCATATGAAAAATAATAAAACGAATGAAATTAGATTTATTAAAAGACTCGATATGATCATTATATATAAATTGTAAGTTACGAATGATAGTATTAATTTCTTGAGAGAGTTTTAAGGAAGTGGAATCATAAGGTTTCTGTAAATATTCATTATAATATAATTCGAAATCTTCTAATTGATGCATCCAGTTCTCAGGTAAAGAATTAAAAAAAATAATAATACCAAAACGAACTTTTTCAGCGTTTGAAAAAAACATATTATTTTTCCATTTTTTAAAATCTTCATTCATATAAGAATTTATTTTTAAAGGAATAATTCTGGTATCATTTAAATTATGATTTCGAGTTCTAACAGGCATTATTTCATGAATCCTTTAATAAGATCAAGACAGATAGTATAAATATCAGATTCAGCGTGGACATCTACAAGAGCATCATGTACTACTGAACCAGATTTAAGCTTAAGATTGAAATAAGGAACGAGTTCTTCGAGTTTAGATGACTGTGAAGGTGGAATAATAGTTAGGTCCCGTAAGAAATAAATAATTGAGGTAAGATCAAATAGAGAATAATGAAAGAATTGATTAAAAGTATCTTGAAAGAGTTTATGTTTCATAAGGAACTCATAATCAAATTTAGGATTCTTACCGGCGAAAATTAATTGTCCAGGCTCGAGTTTATATTTATGCATCATTTCCTTAATGGAGTTATGGAAATAAATAAGTGTATCTTCTAAAGTTAGTCTCTTTACTTGAGATGGAATAAGGAAATTATGGACTGGCACTGCTTTAAATTGCACATAATTATTATATTCCCATTTAAAATCTGGGCAATAAAAAGCGACTTGTGTTATTTGGTCTTTAATAGGATCGAGACCGGTAGTTTCGATATCAATCCATACTTTAAAACGTGGTACTTCTTCTTTTTCGTGGGGGATGGCTTCAGGTTGACTCATTATTTTTACACTCTTTTCATATTTGTTTTCTATTCTTCACATACTTCTAAGATAAACGCAAGGGTCATAGCTCCTATTTGAGTAGCTTCTTCTTTCATTAATTGTTTATCTGGGTTTTTTAGTTTAATAAGATCCCATAGTTCATCTAATTCTTCAAGGATAATTGCATATCCTTCATGCGTTGAATTCATAGGTTTATGTTGTAATTCTTTACGTGCATGGATATATTCATCTATAAATGCACTTGATATATCTCGAATTTTAGCAGCTGTTTGTAAATCTAACCCTTTACTTAAAATATCTTCAAATGTTAATGTTGTCATAATTATTCGACCTCATATTTTAATAACGGTAAAGTGCAAGTTTTTGGAATGGTCAATTCTATGGGTTCAGATAAAGAGAATGCAGTGGGATATATAACATCAATACTTTCACCCAGAGCTCTAAAGAAAGGAGTAGTTACAAAACGAAACCAGTCTTGAGCGTAAGCGTCAAAATGTGATTTTTCAACTATGGTAATAGCGTTTCGACCGAGCGTCTGGATCATAATAGTTCTGGACTCAAATTTAAGCTCATCAATAACCATAGCTAGAAGCTCTGGTTTTAAAAAGACTTCCAGGATAGATTCATTATAGATATTAAAAACATGCTGAACTGGAATAGGATAAATTCGTAAGATAAAGGATCGTTTAGCGAAATCTTCTTCGTACTTCTGATGTAATGACGTAAGATTTAATTTATATAATTCTAATTCTTTAGAAGTTATAAATTGCCAGGAAATATCATTTGCAAGACCAAAATAAAATTTTAGAGTATTAAAGGTAAAGTCTGGTTTTAAAGTTATATCTTGCCCATAAAATTCCTTAAATTGAGTTATAACATTAGTTATATATATTTGAGGTTGAGCTCGAGGTTCGAGATACCGATGTTGTAAGTATGACTCAATATTTTCGGTTTTAAGAGATAGAGAACTACAGAAGTCTTTAAGGATATTAGTCATATATATTTTAAAAGCGTCTTCATTCTGTTGAGGTCCTTTATAGAAAATATTAGTAAGATTAAGATTAGCTTGAGCTAGTTCTTCTTTTCTCGCTGGATCTTTAAAGAAAGTAAATTCAATGATAGTATCTTTATCGAGATCTGCACTTACAACATATATATAATTATATTGATTTTGAAGGGAGTCAGCAATAGAGATAAAAGTTTTTAATTTATCAAACATTATATATTCCTCCTTTTAAGATATGCTTTAAAAAATTTTTTAATGTCATGATTATCAATTTACTATTCTTTCGAATAGTTTAAAAATATATCGAAACTAGCTTTCTTAAACACATAAAATAGATGGAAACATTTATTAGATACTAGTTTAGCTTATATGTGAGGTAAATAAAATGATAGATCCGAATAATTTAAATCTACCATTATTAAAAAGTTGTGTAGATATAGGAAATGATATGCGAAGGGTGTATTATAATAGGATAAGCGTAACATTAAAATATCATAACCGAAGTTCTTTTTTAGAAACATTAGAATATTTAAAAAATTGGTAATTGAAATGTTTATCTGTGGTTTTTGTCATCTTAAGAATGAAAAAGGATCAGATCTTGAGTTATTACGACATTTAGATAGGTGTAAAAATTATTTATTAAAATATAATTTTGGAGTAAATAGAAAGAAATATAATAAAGTAATTGGTCGAAAGAATCGTAAACGGAGAAAAATATAAAAATGGTAAAATGTGATCATTACCCAGTACAGCATAGTATAGTTACGGATAAATATTTTTATTGCGAGGAATGTCATGCGATTTGTAGTATTGCAGGCCATCATATAAGTCAGGAGAAATATGAAGCTATCAAAGGACAGTATAGAAAACGCACGTTATTCTGTCGTGGGAATGGACATGGGCATGATGTTGAGTCTAAAGATTTAGTTATTTCTAAAGAGTTAGTAGCTTCATGTGGTTTACATCCCCAAGCAACATATAGATGGAAAGCTAAACTCAACTGGGTAGTTGATCAAAAGTAAATATTTATAAACTAATACTATATTATATGATTAATTATGAGTCTTGGATTATTCTCTAATAATACTGGTAAGATATGTAAAAGATGCGGTAAGAGATGTTTACATATTAATTGTGAAGTATATGAGGTATGTTGTAATTGCGCTGGTTATCATGAATCGTATAGATATAATCGTAAACTCCACTGCCAATTATGTTCTCCTGAAATTTATTAAGATTACTTTTTATACAAACTTAGATCGTGAAAAAATGATAGATGAACATTTTGAAAAAATTATTACTAAGCTAAAAAATAAAGAAATACCATTTGATAAAAGAAATAACTATTTTTATGCTTGGCTTGAAGTTTGTATTGATAAACATACAAAGAAAAAAATAAAGAAAGCTATTGAAGAATGGAATCAAATGGAAAAGGAAATAATTGATAAAACTTTTGAAGATGCTGAAACTTTAGTTAATAAATTAGAATCTATTTAAAATATACATTATTTTTTGATAAAAATCTTACATTTTTCACAATATAATTTACTTGGTATTGCAATATAGGATATTTTAGGAACTTTCTTACGTTTATCTTTAATAGATTGACCTTTTCCAATAGAACGAATATAAACTTTTTTTAGATTTGTTTTACAAATCTTATGTTGTCCATTTTGCATAATATATCTATTATAGAAAAGTATTTAAATATCTTTGTATTAATAATTAATAGTAAGGAAAATGAAAGTATTAAGTCTATTTTCCAGTGTTGGTATTGGAGAAACTTTAATTCATCGGGATTATTCTCATTTGGAATTTACTGCTGTCGAAATAATTCCTAAGTTGGCTCAAGAATATAAATTAAGGTTTTCAGCTTCCAAAGTTGAAATTACTGATGCTTATCAATTTCTTTACACTAATTATCAATACTTTGATATTATTATCGCTTCACCACCCTGTCAATCTTATTCAAAGTTAAGTAAAATGAATGATCCAAATTTACAACCAGATACAAGAATAAAAGAATTAATATCTTTTTTAAAAAATAATTTTACAGGTAATTGGTTAGTTGAAAATGTAGATGCACCTTATTTGAGAACTATTTCAGGACATACCAAAATAGGGAGACATTTATTTTGGTCTAATAAATCACTTCAAAATCATTTTACTTATCCAGAAAGAAACTTTAGATTTGACAAACAGACAGACGCAGAACATGGATTAACAGCTACTAAAACTTATGTTAAGAGATTACAAAATTGGTTAGGCGTTAAACTGAGTAAAAATATTTATGTTCGTGGAAACCATGATCCAGGTCAAATTTATAGAGAAGGAATACATCCTTTATTGATGAAGTATGTCTTTGATCAGATCGTAGAATAATATACATAAAATTTCGTGATGAAAAATGGTTGAAACAATAGATTTAAGAAAATTTTGCCTTTATTGTAAAGGTGAATTAACTGAGAAAGAAATAGAAGTTCATGCAATGTGTAAAAGCATTGTAGAAACCTATCAAAATGAATTTCCTAAGCAATTTATGGAAAAAATTTTAACTGATCTCAGAAAAGAATATGATATTGAGTTAGCTCATTATATCACTCAAATTGAATCTTTAAAATGTTCTTATTATGAGTTAAAACAAAATCATGAACTTTTAATTAAGCGATACAAAAAGGAAAGAAAAGAGATACTTAAAAACGAAAAAGACAGTTTTGGATTTAGTGCGTTGGATTTTAATTTTAAATTAATGACTGAATCAGTCATGTATAATTATGGAGGAAATTATGTAGGATATAGAGACATTTATAGATCATGTTGTGAATGCAACAAAAAAATAGAAATTGGTGAATACTTTACAAGTCAAAAAAAGGATAGTAATAAATACAAATATGTTCATCTCCAATGTTTTGACTCATATCTTAAAAAGATTAGAATTAGATTATTAATTATGGAAGAATAATCTTTTATACATTTTGAGATGAAATTATGGATTGTATTAAATGCGGTAAAATAGCTACTAAAAAATGGTATGATGAGCCATATTGTCTTGAATGCTTTATTAAAGAAGCAGATTGTGTTTATTATGATAATGGTAAGATGTATAAACGTCTTCCTAAAAGATTATTTACGAAATAACTTATACAGTAAAAATCTATTGAAAATGACGTAAATGGTAAAGAAAATATAAAACGAGACGGACTAAACATGATTAATGGTAAGAAATGTGATTATTGTAAGGAATTTACAGAGGTAAGTGAACTTATGCTTGTAAAGTTTACGTATGATAACCAACAGCAAAAAATGAATATTTGTAGTAAGGACTTTAAACGAATGAGTTATGGATCTAAAAATATGGAATCTATGTTATATGCATTAGCGTTGGCCTTTATTCCTAACTTTGATTCAGTAAAAATGGATTATTCTCATTTTTCATTTGGAGAGGTTTCTAATTTTTCAACATTAGCAGGAACTAGCACATATGATACTACAAATTGAAGTTTACATTATATTTGAATGTGATCAGTGTAGAGAAGAATTAACTATTACTGAAACTAATTCCTCTATTATATGTGATAGTTGTAAATCGAAGTATGAATTAACTTATAAAATAGAAAAGAAGATATAATATATGACACAATCTGAAAAAAAAGAAATGGTTAATCATCCAGATCATTATTTACAAGGATTAATGGAGCCAATCGAAATTATTGAGCAGATGGATATGAATTTTTCCCTGGGAGATGCAATTAAGTATATTTGCCGAGCTGATCATAAAGGTGAGAAAGTACAAGATCTTAAGAAAGCATTCTGGTATTTTCATCGGGAATTGAAGAGAATTAATAAAATGCCTGATAATTCAGCTAATATTATTAGATCATTTAATTTATCTCCTAATTTACAATATAGTTTAGCACATGCTTTTGATTATGCATATGTTCGCAATAGAAGAGAGTTATTAAAGAAGGCTATCCAATTTTTAGAATTTGAATTATTTGATTTAGGAGTAACTAAAGAAGAATTACAAGAATTATTAAAGGAGAAAGAGAAAAAATGAGTCTTGAACATAGTAGTTATTGTCCTTTACGAAGGATGTATTTAGAAAACACCTTTAAAAAAACATTAAATTGTTATGAGGAATGTCATTGTGTTTTTTATGAACAAAATTAATTGTGGGAAGATTGATATGAGTACCAAGATTTTTTATTGTGAAAGTTGTGGAACGCCTTTAGTTCGACATGATGGCATTTTAGCTATTAATGAGTATAGAATATTTTGTAAGAAAGATGCATGTATGAGAGAATATTTTAAAAAAAGCTTTGTTAATTTACATAGTAATACAGGAGAGATTGATTATGAAGATTTTCAAAGAGAGCTTTTTTATATAATAAAGTTATTAAAATTACTAAAACCTTGGGATGAGATAGCAAGTTGTTTTTATAATATTTTAGCTTTTTTAGATAAATTCGAGCCAGGAGATTTTACTTAACCTTTATTCTGATTCTGACATATAATGCAATTTGGAAAGCATTCAGGATGTAAAAAAACATCTCGATGGCATACACAATTACATTTAGATTGAATTTTAGCTGTTGATGTTAAAAAAGTTTTATCCATATTAGTAAATACTTCTTCAGGGGGATAGAAATAATCTTGTAATTGTTTAAGAGTAGGTTTTGGTTTTTCAGAATAATTATCATCTAGTATTTCCCAGGTTATATCACGGCCTACTTTAGTAATCCGGGCGATAATGTTTTTATGAGTGAGATGTTTAGGTAAGGTAAGGACCGATCGTTTTCTGGGGTTACCTTTTTTATCTATGCCTGGAATCTTCTGGATTTGGAGTTTAACCTTAAAGATTCTCTTCTCGTCTTTCTCATTTTGGTCCATAGTATATACCATTAGCTTCTAAAATTTTCTTACGGAGGTCATCTATTTTTATTGCTTCTTTACTCGTAATTATAAACACTTCAAACAATAAATAGTTCCTGTTATAGAACAAACTTGGTTATAGGTCCCGCAATCTGGACAGG
>JAEHJW020002906.1_pt1 | contig 92869 bp, 108 predicted proteins | sample 9271431 | NCBI WGS metagenome assembly JAEHJW02
TGCCTGTCGGCCCCGAAGGCTGGACGGTCGTGAGCAAAGAACCGCTCACGGTCAGTCCATCGATCTTGTGTGGCGAGTGTGGACTTCATGGGTTCTGGCGAGAAGGAAAGTGGGTGGGAGCATGACGGTATTTGCCAATCACGAGTATTCGGTGCGAACGTTGAACGTGGTGGACGAGAACGGCAATGTTGGTTGTGCCATTTGCGGAAGGGGGAAAAGCGTACATCGGAACGTGACGAATGAACTCCGATTGACAGCCGAGGACGGCACCGAGTACGTGCTGCCCGGCGACTTCTTCGCGGGACCGCTGAAGCCGGGGACGAGAGGGACGTGGAAAGGCTTCTCGATAGATGACTGGCATGGCACCGTTGTCGTCGGGCGTCCCGACCGTTATGGGCGGATCGTCGTGGAGGACGGCGAGTATTGCGTCATGCCTCTCGCCAGTTTCACCCCCGACCCCGAGCCGACAACGACGGTGATGGTTGAGATGAGCGTGGAAGATGCGAGGTTGATGGCGACTAACGATTTCATCTTCGACCAGATAGACCGCGAAACTCTGACACGGGCCGCGGTCGAGGCGCTGAAGAAGGCTGGTTTATTATGAGCAGAATGGGAAGAATTCAGGATTATGTTCATGATATAATGAAAGGGGAAGGTAGTAGTCTATACACCGAACCAGAACCAGGACTTGCTAAAACAATTGGTCTTACTGACGAACAAACTGAGGCTATCATTACAGTTATGAAAGAAGCTTGCTGGTTCTGGGCAGAAGAAGAATTTCGATGAGCGAGCATTACTGCCCAAAACATGGTAGAATATATTCTAAAGATAAATGGTGGCAGCATGGTAATGAATGCTCTGACATGTGTGTAAACTGTGATGAGTTCCATACGAATGATGTTGGATGTGCTTTTGTTAATGTCTCACTAAATTTCATGAGGAGTATGAATAAATAATGGCTAAAACTGATAAACCAATAGATCAAACAACAATAGATTTATTGAATGAAGTAACAAAACAGATTAAAGATCAAAACGAACAAATAGCACAAAACAACTTTTTCAATGGACTTGGAGCTAAAAGTAATCAGATGGGATCTACAGGAGGAGGATATACTATATCATCTAGTACAGGAGTTCAAAGTTTTCAAACTACAGGAATTACAAATATACAGCTTATAAATACCAGTCCTGCTTATACTGTTACTACATCAGGACCATTTGATCCTGTTATTGAACCAAGTCCATATATTGATATGGAAAATGAAATTTATAAGAATGAGTTTGAAGAATTTGGAGGTGCTACAGTTATAAATGAGAACAAAGAAGTAATTGTCTCAGTTGGTTTAATTGATTCTGTATCTGAATATGAAGATGATCTATACGCTAAATTCCCTGATGGGGAGATTGTTCCTTTTAATGGCCACATAGAAAAATTTTCTGTAGAAATGTATACACGGAATGATTTCCACAGGTCAGATCTAATTGGTAGTGAAGTAAAGAAAGTTGCTATTTGTCACGTTATGATAAATGATCGCTTGGCAAGAATTATTGAAGGTACAGATATACAAGACCTTTTAATAAAAATTGATCGGGCTATTGAAGAATTAAAGGTAATGCCATTTTCAATTTGTCGAGATGGTATTAATTTACTTTTTCGAGAGATCTATTATAATAACCAACCAGCTATTATTGAAAATATCGATGAAATTAATAATCTTTTACATATTATACCAGACACTGAATTCATTGAAAATTTTACTCCCCCTCCTTATGTCGTTGAAAATAATGAATCAGAGGAATGGATAGAAGCTTTTGGTGCTGGGATGATGGTCCATGATTATGATGAAAAGATTTATTGGTGGCGCAATACTGCTGATACATCAACTAATGAATTTAAAGAGTTGCACCCTCAACCAACTCCAGTTCCAGCTCCAACTCAAGTTCCATTTCAAGTTCCAGTTCCAGGAACCTACCCTGTTCCGCCTTGGCCAGGAACAGTAGTTTATCCACAAATTGCACCATGGACGTGGACAACTCCAGCAACACAAATTATATATTCACAAGATAGCGGAACTGCTGTGAATTTCTCTACTACTAATGATACTATTGGTGATGCTATAGTTTATTCTGGCAATGATACCATTAAAGATGCTTTTTCAGTCATTAATAATAGTGTTGCAAAGGATGTATATAGTAGTCATTTTAGAGCAAAAAATAATAATAGTAACTATCATAAGCCAAGTAAAGCCACAGAAAAGTTTGTACAAAATTTTAGAAATAATGTAGAAAAATTAAAAAAAGAAAAACAGAATAAAATGGAAAATGAAAAAAATGATAAGGATCTATAATGACAGCCAGTAAAGAATATGAAGAGAAAGCTCAATTTCAAATAGATCATATTAGGGAGATTGGCGTGCAGGCCGTCGAAACTGCTAAAATATATGCACAACTTGCTTTGTCTGCTGCTACGAGAGAGCAGGCTGAAGCCATCAAAGGAGTAAAGTAAAAATTATGACAACTATTTATCTCAGTGGTCCAATGTCGAACCATGAGGCACAAAATCATCCTGCTTTCGACCAAAATACAAAATTTTTACGTGATCTGGGGTGGACCGTAATATCACCAGCTGAAATGGATCGTGAGTTAGGAATAAACCTAACTGGTGATTTGGATGAAGAACAATATTTAAATACATTGCGCCATGATTATAAAGCTCTTGCTGATTGTGATTCTATTGCATTCATGCCAGGGTGGGAAACATCTCGTGGTGCGAGACTAGAGAGTGATTTTGCTAATGTCTTAAAACTGGATAGATACCGAGTTGATGCCTCCAAGTCTTATTTTGAAAAAGAAATGATTATTGCATTAATGGGATATGCCAGAGTTGGAAAAGATGCTATCGCTCAAGAATTTGTTATGAATAATAGTTTTGAGAGAATTGGATTTGCTGATTCTTTAAGAGAAATGCTATATAAATTTAACCCATCCCTCATTAATAATGAGGATGGAACAATTGTAAATATTAAAGATTATGTTGACAAATATGGGTGGGAAGACGCCAAAAGTTTTTATTTTGTACGTGAATCCTTACAGATTCTAGGTTCCGAAGCTGGGAGAGATGTTCTTGGAGAAAATATTTGGATCGAAACTCTTTTTAAAAAGCCAACTGGTGCTCGGATAATTATTCCAGACTGCCGATATATAAATGAAGCACAAGCTGTCCGAGAACGAGGAGGCGTTGTAATACGAATAAAACGAGATGGAGTTTACCCAGTTAATTCCCACGCGTCTGATCAAATAAACTTTGATGCTGATTTTGAAATTAACAATAATGGGACGGTAAAAGAATCATATTTGCAGATATTAGAATATCTTGAGACTCGGTTTGAGATTTAATGTCTATAATGGCCAAAGAAAATGTAAAGAATGTATGCGGCAACGTGATAGAATCAGAAGACCACCAAAATCAAAGGTTATTATTAAAGAATAAGTATTACAACTATTAATTTAATACAACGGTTTTTTCAAACTAGTAACTGATATGGCTACTAATAATAAAAAAACTAATTGGCAGGATCGCCTAAAAACCGCTGATAGTGCATTTGTTCATGACATTTTACAAAATTTTGGTTTAGACGGCGGTCTTTCCATAAAAGATGTTCCCTACCTTGGTCTTGGTGCTTGGGCTGCTGGAACTCTTAATGAAAAGCGTAAAGAACGAAAAGAACGGCAGCAAGGAGAAGAGGCTACTGACGACCAAAGAGTCCATAATTTCTCTCAAGACATGTCTAAGATGAGAGATATTATCGATAGTCGTAAGACCGATAGAAACTCCCCTCGTAATCACCCATCTAATCCAGGGTTTACACCCGAGACCCGTTCTCCTTACGGATTTTATGATGATGAGGCAAATGGTTATATTGAAGGGCCTCCTCCATCAAACCCTATAAGCAATATTAATGAGCATCCTAGATTTAACTCTGGGGATCAAGGGAAATCTCAACGAGGTAGACCTTTTGATAGGGAAGAAGAATAATGTTTAACTCAAGAAGAATAGTGTTTAACTCAAGAGTTGCTATTGCTGTTAAGAATCGAATTGGTGATAACGGTAGTAAAGGACAACCAAAGACTATAACACCAACTAAAAAAGTTAAAACTCCTCGGGTTAAGCGAAATGAAATTGGTAATCCAAATATTAGTCTAGCAAAAAATCACCCAGCAGCTGTTATTGAATCTCGTCGTAAATATGCTGCTCGTGAATATCTAGATAAGGTTACTAAGGCAGGTTCTTCAGTTTCTCCATTAGCAGCTTCTGCTTTGGGCCTTTCTCAATCAGATGATGGTTCATGGAACACTAACGGTACCGCTGATGAGCGTTTGTATGGTCAAAACCTTACTAAATATAATGATACTAAGTTAGTTCCAAACGGTACAGAAGATTCATCGCCTGTAACACAAACAAAAAAAAGATTTAGAAGATTACTTAATAAAGGTTATGCTGGGAGAGACCATGTAACTTTTGGTACTCTTATAAGAAATCCTTACTTTAAAATAGACACCAGTAAGGATATTGATGGAAGTAGCCGTGTCCCAATTGGCCGAGATGAGTCAACCGGTAAAATTGTTAAACCTTTAGCTCAATTAACAGCTCACCATTTCGATAGCCAAGAAGACTTTCTTAACACTATTGATGGGATAGAGCAGGGTGCCTTCCCAACAAAAGAAGGAACTCCTCCAAATATTACAAATGTTAATGGGGCCATAAATCGAGGATTACGAGATCATGCTAAGCGTTTTAATAAGTCTTTATTCGTAGACCCTTCTGGTAATAAAACATCTCTCTTCCAAGGTTTTACTACACTTGCCAAGAACATTCAAAGCATGACTAAGCCTTATGACAGGACAAAGTTACAACTCCCCACTCCTGATGAAGTTTCTAAAGGGAAAGATTTAGTACTTAAACAAAGACCAGATCTTTTTACACCTAATGGTGATTATGCTAATTCTGAAGTTGCTGGTCAAGTTGGCGATACAATAAATCGCTATGTTATCGACAAAAACAATAAAGCACAACTTAAGCAGAATCAAGATGAATATAGTGGATTAGTTAGAGCACTCAACAATGTTGCTATTTGTCCTTGTGCCCATTGTCAGATATCCAATTATGAAAATCCATTAGCTACTGCTCTTGATTCATCTTTACATCGTGAAGTAAAAGCAAGTGACGACCCTATTTTAAAAGATGTTTTTGGGAAGCATTTTGGATTTTATAATCCACATGCCATTATGGTTAATGACCCAGAAACAATTTATACTCGTGAAGATGGAACTAAACGCGGTGGCCATCCACATTCCCTATCAACAAATATCGTTAGGCAGATTCTACATAAGCGACTAAAGCTTCGCGGACAGGATGCATCAAGCGATGAATGAACGTGAAGAAAAGCAGCAGTGGATAGATTTTTTAAATAGTCATGACGAGTTTGAACAAGAGTTCTTTGAGGGGACTCCAAGTGATATTGCTTCTCCAGAAAAACAATATGGATTAACTCTATTTAATGGAGAACCAGATGGCTACTTCATGGTCTTCAATACGCAAATTGATATCTTCCAGTTTGTTAGATTATTGCGTTATTTCTTCGGTGTAGACGGCATAGATGTTGGGCACATTGATGACAACAATCATCATTTTCACACTATGAATAATAATGATGAAGACGATTATGATGAAAATGATGACGACTAGTTGGAAACAACGTTTATCAGCTAATAATCAAGATCTTGATGAAATAGATCGTTTAATTAGAGATTATAACTATAAACATTTAGGCTCTAGCGAGGAAGAGTTAAAAAAACCTGAAACGCACTATGCACTATCTAATTTAGCAAATAATGTAACAAAAGCTGCAACATTTCATGCTTTAAATGGCAAAAAACATCTTTGGTCTGTTGCAAAAAATTATTCAAAAAAATCAAATTTTCATAAAGAAACAGCAAAACAACTTGAATATGGTATTCAAGAACATCTGTTTTAATTCTACTAAAAAGGGAAACAAATTATGTCAGACGATAACCTCGATACAGTTTCATTAGAAGAGTTTAACCCATTTGAATTCAAGTTGGGCCGACTAGATAAAGTAGCCCTTGATCTTGCTCCTCTTCATACTTATTTCGATGAAGGCAAACTTCCTAAAGCCCCAGCTAAATGCACATATGCCTTAAAGACTAATTATCCAATGGCTATGAATGGAACAATCGGTGACTGCGTTGTTGCTGGCCATATCCACCTTACTCAGGCTGTTGCCCAGGAAAATGGTGGTGTTTACACATATCCTGGAGATGTTGCAACACAAGAAGAGTACTTTAAGCTTACGGGTGGTGCAGACACTGGACTTGTTGAGTCAACTTTCCTCCAAACTGCAAAGAGTTCCCCAATTCTTGGTTCTCAGATTGATTCATTTGGAGTTCTTAACCATTCAAACATTGATGAAATTAAATCTGCCATTTATACTTTTGGTGGCGCATTTCTAGGGGTTGCCCTCCCACAGTCAGCACAAAACCAGTTCCCTGGTACTTGGTCAGTTGTACCAAATTCACCTATTGTGGGTGGTCACTGCATTGTCGCTATTGGGTATGATGTCCAATTCGTCTATATTGTTACATGGGGTACAGTAATTCGTTGTACCTGGGGGTGGTTTACTACGTATGTAGATGAGGCATATGCCATTATCTACACTGAAGAAGTCCAAAAAAACCGTGGTCCACTTGAACAACTTGATATTACTCGTTTACGTGCAGATATAGCTTCTCTTTAATAATAAGTTAAAACAACTTAAAAATCAGACTAGAAATTGAAATGACTACTGCATTCAAAAAATTATATAAATTAGCAGAAGGGTTTTCGTCCAACGACGAGATGTATATGCCCCAGCCTTTTGGGGATGACCCTGAGCATGAGTCAACCATGGACCCTATCGACCCAGCTCCATTAGCGATTACTCACCCTAAAGAAGATCATAATCAATTTACTGGATCTTTAAAAACTGCTGATCGTTCTAATACTGATGAAAGTGGGTCTCCTGGTGCTGTGGGTGCTCCAAAACACGTTTACCAAATTAATGCTGAGGATGACCCAACAGAACAAATGTTTGGAGATGCTGGAGAAACCAGTCGAGGAGATAATTCAATTATTATGTCAAGCCTAACATCTAATTTAGAAGCACGTAAAATAGTTCGTGCTTACATTATTGAAAATGGAACTCCTCAATGTTCAAGTTGTGGGAATTTTTATACACCAAGTTCAATTGCTAATGCCAAACTAGCTCACTGCGGTCACTGCCCAGAAGACCGTATGGATGAAGCTATGGGACGTACTCCCCCAGGTGAAGTTCATGGTACTTGGAATTTCCCCGAAGAGGCTAGAAGAGGCAACGAAATTGTTGGTTATGGTCCAGATGATGGTAACCCAGAGCTCAACAGATATGAAGAGGGCGATGTCGTTGATGGTAATGTCATAAAGACTGCACCAAGAGAAGCTTCTACCCAACCTATTAGTTGCCCCGGTTGTGGTGAAAAAACTAGTAAAAATTGGGTAAATAACAGTTGTATTGTTTGTGGCTACAAGCCTAAAGAAGCAACCAAGAAAGTATCCAACGACTCTGAACTGTACACTAGAGGATTCTTGGATCATTTACACGGCAAACCATTGGATGAGGACCTAGCAGTTCTTAGCGATGATTATTTTAATGGTTACGACCAAGCTCGTTATTTTGGCAAGACTCCACTAGAAAGTGTTGGAGCAAAACCACATCACGTTGTAATTCCAGAACACATTGATACTTCTCTAGAAGGATGGGAACAAAGCGGTATTGGCGGTCAAGACTACCATTATGACATTGACCGTAGTCAAGTAATTGCATCAACTCTTCCTACCAATGTATTAGAAGCATTCTTTAACACCGAGGAATAAGTGAACGACTGCCCATTCTGCTCAGGCAAACTAATTGTTACTGCCTCACAAGTTGGTGAGGAAGTCTACTGTGCTAAGTGTCTAAGAGTCCTAAAATCAGCATCTCTTAAATTCAGTTATAAAGCAACTGACTTTGCTGGTGAAGTTAATGAATGTAGTGATGGTGGATTACCTGGGTACAAAGGTAGTGGTAAAAAAGCAAAATGTCATGTATACCAACCTGGAGATGATGCTGGCCAAGAGACAGCTAAGCAAAAGGCCAAGCAGTCTTCTTATACATCTTTAAAGAAATCTCATATAGAGGCTTTAATACGTGAAGGCGCTTTTGGCGGTTTTGATACTACTCATATACCAGAATTTGCTACTACTAATGGTCAAGAGGATGATGAACACTTTGGCCCTTCAGGAGAGACCCCACCTGAAGCAGCTGGCACTCAGATCTCTAAAGATGGTGTATGGGACAATAACCAATTTACCAACATCAACAATAATTCTTTATCTTCGGCGTATTAAGAACTAAGAGACTGGTTAATTGTATATGAATATCAACGTAGATGTTGAGGAATAGATATGTCTGATTTATTAAAGCAAGCGAGTGTTGTGAAGAACGCCTCATGGTTTGATGGTTCTTCAGATAGCATCTACTATCGTATTGAGCAATTGCAATCAATAATTGATGGCCTTAAGACTGGTGCATCAAACGTCCGTGCTAATGACGCAGAGTTAGAGCGTTATGCCTCGTACATTATTGAGTTGGACGCTGAAAGAGATGTTCTACAAAAGGTAGCCTCAGAATACGTTGATTTTGATACAGAAGAATATCTCCAGAGTCTTCCTGGCGGTGTAATTGCAGCCCAATATCGTAAATATTCTGGCCGAATTAACCTCGGTGCAGACGATGGAACATTAGAATACCGTTTAGCAAAAGAAACTCAAGATGATATTGATAATATCGATTGGATAAACTTTGTTACTGCTGGAGCAGAAAATTGGGTGATTGACCAAAACCCTGCTCTATTGAATGACCAGATTGCTACTAGAGAAGCCGCTTCTTACTACGTTGAAGAAGAGACTATGCCTATTCTAGATGTTACGCACCGAGCTTCAGTTATAGATAACTTCTTGGACAACGTAGAAATTACACGTCGGGATAGGCACGAAGCCAACCTCAAAAAAGCTAATACGATGACCAGACAAGCTAGTGTCGCTAAGGCCTTTATCAATAAGTCTTACGAGGATACATTTGACAGCACTGGTATCAACTGGCTATAATTGTCTTGAGTACAAAATTTGTACTGTAATGCAACCCAGGGAGTAGCCTTGGAAGATTATAAAGAAGACGAACCACAAATCTTGAATAAAGTTGTGGCTATTCTTACTGCAGTACACTCTGGACAAGATGCCATTGCTCAAGAACTCTTTAATGAAATCGATAAAGACGAACTTTACGCTACTCTAGTTAATTTGTTACTTAGTTCTTATACAATTATTTCTAGAGCCTCAGGAACCCCCGTAGAGGATTATCTACAGCGTTTAGGATATCTTTCAATGATCTTTTAATTAGTTTAAAGATTATATAAAAGTTAATTTCATTATATAAAATGTACGATTTCTTTATTGAATATCCTTTTGAAGTAGTTGCAACCTGGTCTTGTGAACAATGTGTTTTCACCTGGGAAGCACTACTACTTGGCGAAAATAATCGCTTTATCGGCCAAATATGGGACTCAGAGACATCCAAAGTTCTTTGGAGCGGTCCTTTGCCTAAAGAACGCGATAAGGCAGTAATTATGCTAGAATTAGAATTGGTAAGACTCTCTGATCGCCATAAGAACACAGACAACAAAAAAAAGAACAAAGGACAATGAACCATGGTTATTAAATACGGTAAGCCACTAGACAAAAATTATACGAAAGACCCGTTGCAAGATGGGGCCAAACCTGGTATAATAGATTCTGAAGATGGGAACGACCCATTAGCAGAGGACGATCAAGAAGGCGATTAGTCCTTAGTTCCTCTGCTCATTAATAGAGCCAGAAGGAATTAATGTCTGAGTGTTCAGTTTGCTCTCCGGAAGAGAGAGCTATTAAAATTAATGATGAAATCTCTGAAAAGAAGCTTACACAGAGAGTAATAGCCGATAAATACGGGATTAGTTACGATGCTTTGCGTCGTCATATTAAAAATGGTCATGCTACAAGAGCAGAAGATATTGCCAATAGATCCGCAAAAGTTAAGGAAGAACTTCTTACAGCAGTTACTTCCATTAAACATACTGTGCCGAAAATAGTCACAGCAGTATCTGAAGACTTATCTGAATCTGGCCCAATTTCTCACATTTTCATTCCAGATTGTCAAGTAGGACCTGGAGCTCCAATTGACCATATTTCGTGGATTGGCCAGTACATAGTTGATCATTTCTATGGTAGACGTATACGGATTATCATTATTGGAGACTGGTGGGATATGCCATCATTATCAAGTTATGACAAAGGCACTAAGGATTTCGAAGGGCGTAGAATTATTGCAGATTTTATAGCGGGTAATGATGCAATGGCTGCATTCATGAAGCCACTTATAGATAGTCGAGAGCGCGATAAAAAGAAAAAGAAAACCCCTTGGTGGCCTCTGAGTTTGGAATTCTTAGATGGAAATCATGAATGGCGTGTTGAACGTGCATTGCAATTGTCTCCCGAATTAGAAGGACTAATTGGTTTGGATTTCATGGATGTAGAAAAATACGGATTTAATCGTTATCCATTCTTGAAAATTGTTCATCTTGAGGGAGTAGCTTATTCGCACTACTTTGCGAACCCGATGACTGGTCGCCCTTATTCTGGCAATAATATTGAGACACGTTTGAAGACAATTGGGGCTTCATTTAGTCAAGGGCACCAACAAGTTCATCTTACAGCCACTCGTTATGTGATGGGTCAACAACAAAGAGGATTAGTTTCCGGTGCATGTTATTTACATGACGAAAAATATAGAGGATTTCAGGGGAACGAAGCCCATTGGCGAGGTATTGTAGTTTGCAATGATGTGAAGGCTGGTGCTTACGAATTAATGGAGGTCAGCCTAGATTATTTGTGTAAGAAATATGAAGGGACTTCACTAGAAAACTTTATGAATAAAAAGTATCCTAACCTTCAACCTTTCTAATCGATACAAGGTTTAATATAATGAAACTTAGTGACCCTATGTCTTATTATGTAGTTGAGTCTTTTTGTAAAGAGTGTGGGAGAACGGTCATACAATATGTAGATTTTGACGGGGAAAATATAATCTACAAAGAAGATTGGTTTACTGATACTGGTTGGTACCACAAGTCCGATAGAACTTTTCTTTGTAAAGATATATATATACATAATGACGAAGATTTTTTACTTAGATTTTTTAAAATAAGTTTAATTCCAGATTTAATCAAAAAAGAAGAAGAACTATTTGTCTAATTGGGTGTAATGAGACTAGTTTTTCATCCTAGTTAATAGGAGAACTATGTCTAAAGAACCTGAACACGGATATACCAAGTCTGGTCAACCAGTTCATTCATTAACTACTGATTATCATAAAACTGAAAATTTCTTTCAGAAGATTAATTCAAGGTTTGGACTGAAGGTTACATTAGCCGTAGGAACAATGTGGTGTGCCTACATTTTTGCTATATTAGCACTTTTTGCGCTCCCTTCGGCTATTAGCCAGGGAACATATTTTGTTGTAGTTTGGCTATCAAGTAGTTTCTTGCAATTGGTATTATTACCAATCATTATTGTTGGACAAAATATTCAAGCTACTGCTGCTGATGCTCGCGCAACAAAAACTTTCGAAGATACGGAACTTATTGTGGAAAAACTCAACATTGAGACCAAAGGTGGCCTTGGTGACCTTAAAGACCACATAGATAAAAGATTTAATGATATAATTAGTATTAAAACTAGAGAAGAAGATAAATAATTTATGTTTAAGAATTTCAAATTTTTTAAGTCACTAATCCCTACTAGCACATCAGTTGCAGACTCTTCAGGGACTGTCCAGGCTCATTTGCAAGAAAGAACCCTGTATGAAAAAATATATTATCCCACAACTAAAGGAAGCGAAGATGAGTGATCCAGTAGAACCAGTACCAGCAGAAGGTGCTGAAGTACAAGCATACGCTCTTAAAGTTCACGGTCTTAAAGGTAAACCAAAAACCAAAGAACATCGTAGAAAATTATCAGCAGCTAAGAAAGGTAAACCCCATGGTCCTATGTCAGAAGAGACTAAGAGAAAACTTTCTGAAGCGAAAAAAGGTAAATCAAATGGACGTTTAGGGGCCAAACTTTCTGAAGCAACTAAACAAAAAATGTCCCAATCAGCTAAAAAATGGGCGTTAACCTCCGAATATAAACAATATATTTCTGAAAGAACAAAAAATAAGTGGGCTGAAGAAAATAGTATCTTTAGAACAGAAGAATTTCGTGAAAAACAATCAAAAGCGTGTAGAGGTTTAAAACGTCCTCCTCGTTCTGAGGAACACAGGCGAAAAATTTCGGAAAATATGAAACGGATAACACAAAATCCGGAATATAAATTTAAAGCTTCTGCAAGAGTTGCTAAACAGATTCAAGAGGGAAAATGGCCATCAAATCGGTATAGTACTCATGAATTGAAACTTGAACCTATATTAAAAAAACGAGGGTTTAAAGCGACTTATAATCATCCATTTTTTATACATTGTAAAGACCGTACCAGATTACCAGATTTTGTAAACGTAAGAACTCATGAAGTTATCGAATTTTTTGGTACATATTGGCATCGAGATAGAGTTCTTCCAGATGGTAAAAAGCACGAAACAGAAGAATATGTCATCGAACAATATGCATTGGTTGGGTGGGATTGTAAGATTATTTGGGAATATCAATTTGATGAATATATAAAGGGGAATTCTAATGTATGACGAAATAACTATTAGTGGAATGGTCCTTGCCCATCAACAAGAGAGAACCTTAGATGAAAAGGTGTATTACCCAGAACATATTAAAAGATCAGCAGAAAGTCCAGAGTTTGAACAAAACAAAAAAGAGATGATTGCCTCAGGACAAGCCTGTTGGATTTGCGGTGGTACTGCTGAATCAACAGGGAAGCCTCTTGAAGGTCATCATTTTAACTTTGAGTTTTCGTTGGCCAATTCTATTGATATAAAAAAGGTGCAACAAAAACTTAATCCAAATGCTACCGATATCCCTACATTTATGGACTCAAAAGACAACTTAATGATTCTTTGTGCTCGTTGTCATCGTTCCAATCTTTATGGCATCCATATGGTTACGCACCCTGCTTGGATTGCTCCCAGAACGCAACTTGATGGGTGGAATTTAGTAAGTGGTCCCAATGCTACGGCTGAGCCTGAAGACGAAACTAAATGGTATCCTGAGCACTAATCAACCATTAAAATTGGAGTAGTGATTGTACTATGCCACTACAACGTGAAAATCGCCGTCGCCAAATAACTCTTAATGTGACCCCCTACGTATATGACGTGGATGCAATTGCTCTTAGTCTAATTAATCAATTTAAAACTTATGGAGCTGACCCTGAAGTAACTCAATTGGACGATCATAAACTTTCTCTTACTTTCAGAGAAAGTGATGAATTAACCTATGAAGCAGCTTGTCAAAAAATTCTTTGGAATCAATACGTTCAGAATATTGAGCAAAAGAATGTTATTACCAATATCGAGTTATTAAAAAGAATGATAGATCCATATTTTGATTCTCCAGTAGTTGCTGGTGTTAATGAAGTTATTGGTGATGGTAAAGGGCAATTAGATGGTATCTCTCCAAGTGCATTTAGTGACGGAGAAGTACTATGGGCAGATGGTAAACCAATTAAACAACCTTCTTATAGTATTGGTGACGAAGAAGTAAGAGTCCCTGCTGGTGGGCCATTACCATTAAGTAGAGACCTTGATAAGGATGCACAATCAAGTACAATAATTTCTTACAAAAAGAGATATTCTGGAATATTCGATAATATCGTAGGGCAAGTATATAATCAACAAGGTCTTAACCTTCGTGATTATATAGAAGCTAGAAGACACGGTTTAAGTGAATTAGAAATATCTTCTAGTAAGGATTTGAAAAGTGATATACAACAAAGACACAAAGATTTGATGGATGCTCATAAAAATGGTTTAGATCTTGATGGTTATGGTCTTGCTAGAGGATATGGTGCTAGTCATCAAGAAGTATTAGATGCTCATAAAAATGGTTTAGATCTTATTGTTTATGGTCATGCTAGAAGATGTGGTACCTCTCATCAAGAGGTATTAGATGCTCATAGAAATGGTTTAAATCTTTTCCATTATGGTCTTGCTAGAGGATATGGTGCTAGTCATCAAGAAGTATTAGATGCTCATAAAAATGGTTTAGATCTTGATGGTTATGGCAAATAATACGTCACACGTTTATGGATATCAAACAACTGAACAAGCAAAAGAACTAATCAGAAGAGCAAAAGAACTATAATGAGTTGGTCAGACCGATATAAAGCCAAGGTAAATAGAAGTAGTTGGAAAACTGCTCACGAAGACGCCCACCCACAGGTAGATGATATGAATGATCTACAGGCACATCTAATGAGTCATCATGAAGGTGATTTTATTGGAGATGTAGATGATCACGAATGGTTCCATTCTGACCCAGACGATTATATCACTACTCATAAAGGACTTTTATTCCCAATAAAATATCATGATCCAGATCACTGGCATACTAATGATTATGAAAAATCAAATATTCCAGATTCATTACCTCCGTCCTTTGCTAATTTTAATAAATTAGCTGACCCATCGTCTTTGCGTGGAGAAGGCGTGTCTGAATTTACCGAACCAAGTTATCAAGATGATCAAGAGGAACAACTAGTTACACCACAGGACCTAGATTCTAACGCCACTGATGTTACTAAATTTCCTGCATCGGTTGGAGTATTTAAGAATAGTAGTTGGGAGAAAAGGGTCACTGCTGCAGGTGGAATGAGCGGCGGAGCTGGTGGTGGTGAGTTTGGTAATCCTATTGACTACAATGAAAACAGGATGCAATCGGTTGAGTCTCCGGGGTTAGAAATTAGAACTCCATTAGATACTGGCCAAAAAAATTACACAGAACAACGACAAGATGCTAACCCTATCCCATTAAGATCATGGTTTACCGGTGATGATGTTAATGGTCCTTGGCCACACGCCAAAAATTTGAGTGGTCCTCTTGACTTTGAACCAACTGATAATCAGAATGAGGATTCAACTGGTCCAATTACTGGTTCTTTTAACTCTAGATATGCTCATGAAGATCAACACCCTTGGCCAAACACCAATGAAGAATTAGCTAATCATCTTAGCTCACATCATTTTCAAAATATTATTGTCCCAACAGCTAACCGTTATGGGATAACCACTGAAAGTGTTATTGAAAAGGTTCGCAAGGGACAAAGTTCAGGTTTTAGAAATCATGGTCTTTATCATAAAGAACCACGTTTACGAAGTACCCTCACACATGATCATGATGATAATTTTCATGTAGACGTTCCTGAAAATATTGAAACAATTGCTCCAACGTATATAACTAGTAGTTGGCATCAATCGTTTGTAGAAACAGACGATACCCATTCAGACGAAGAGTCCCCAGATACCTTATTGAACCCAGCTGATGAGTTAAAAAATGGCCGACCTCGTGCAAACGATCTTCCTCAACAAAGTGCTCAATTATTGCCAGGAATGCTCATTGATCATGATCAAATGGGTGGCTCTGGAACTGCCAGCGGTAGTTTCTAACTATACATGTTGACACAATAGTTAACTTAGTATATACTTACTTTTACCCTTAAGTAACACTATCAAAAAATTGGATGAGTAACCCCATGGTCATGTTTAATTCAAAAAAGTCAAATTATACTATTTATGATGCAGGGGAAGAGCCAACTTCTTTTTCAGCAGGAGACTTCTTTTTATTAAGGAATAATACTTTTTTTAGCAAATTAATTCTTTTTGGGCAATGGTTACGATACCATGGTGAAAATCGGAAGTACTCCAGATGGTCTCACTGTGGAGGAATTATGGACAATAAGGGCACTATTATCGAGGCACTTTCTGGTGGAGTTAAACTGGATAATATATCCAAATATAAAGATCTACCGTACTATATTGTACATACAAAACTAAGTGCAGCAAATAAGGTTCAATCAGTAAATGCAGGTAAAAGTTTCTTAAGAGATAAATATGGTTGGGTCAGCGATATATCAATAAGTTTTAATTTCTTAACTGGGATTAAACTACAGTTCACTATTAAGAATACTATTAATTGTTCAGGTTTAGTTGGTATGATGCAATGGGCTGGCGGTACTATATTTAATGGGACTCCTCAGCTATTTGCTCCGGCTGACTTAGCAGCAGCATATGATGTACCATCGCCAGTCAAAGCCCCAAAACAAAGAAAGTAAATAAATGATAACTAATTTAAATAAAAAGAACTTTGAGGATTTCGTATCTTCAAAAGGACAAACAATAGCAGAATTTTCTGGCACATGGTGCAGCCCATGTCAAGTAATTAAACCAATAGTAGAAGAGATTTCAAATGAAAATCCAACTCTACAATTCGGAGTAGTAGATGTGGATGAGAGTTATGAAATTGCTGCCAAATATGGTGTAAAGTCTATTCCTACTTTCCTTATTTTCCAAGATGGTGAACTAGTGAGAGCAACCTCTCAAATTGGTTCTAAAAACCATCTAACCAAGGTATTGACAGAAGCTTAATAGACCTGATATCATACTAAAAGCAAACGTTTTACAATCTCAAACAAATAGAAAGAAAGAGAAAATGGCAACAAATCCGTTTAATACAAGTAAGGTTAGGACAGCCGTTCAAGGTGTGTTCGCAGCCTTAATTGGTTCTGTAACGGCCTGGTTAGTAGCTAAGTGGGGTAGTTTTCATTCCGCATGGCTAGTAGCATTAACCCCAGGTCTATCAACAGTTTACTACTTTATAATTGGTTGGTTAGAGAAGAAGTTCCCAAAACTTCTATGGTTCTTTGGCCAACTTCCGAAGCCAGTAACTCCTGTTCCTACCCCTGCTCCTACTCCCACCCCTGCTTCTTCAACATTTATTGAAACAGACAAGGGTGTATGGGCTGCTGATGTCAACGCGATGAAAAAGGTTACAAATACAACCATTCCATCTGCCAAGCCTAAGCCAACAAAGGGCAAGAACTAAAAAGAACGCGGGTGGCTGGGGCTGGTGCTCCGATTGGCCTCATAAGTCAATGACGAGAGTTCGATCCTCTTGCCCGCTACCAGTATTAACTTTACTAGTTAGTTCTCCTCTTGGCCCGAGGTAGAACTTAGTAAGGTTACTAAAGCTTCATGCTCCAAGGGGGTCCAATCCTAGAGAGTAGTTAAGCAGGTTAGTTCGAAAGACTAACTATCGGGCCTCCAAGCGGATGTAGTGTAATGGTAACACAGGTGCTTCCAAACCACTTGTCGGGGGTTCGAATCCCTCCATCTAGACCACTGTTTTCAATAGAGTAATAAAAGAGAAATAGGAGAATAAAATGGTTCCGATGACTTCATCCAATCCAAAAGGGTGACACCCTGTTACAGGGCATTTCAAATAAAGACCTGTCGATGCTACTATTAGCATTAAAGACAGCCAAAGCATCTAACGAAAGATTCAAAGTCGGAGCAGTTGCTGTATCTGGTGGTAGAGTTGTTGGTACAACCTGCAACAAAGGCAGAAACCATCCTACTGTTTTAGAAGATGCTGATATTAAATCTCAAGCAAGTGTTTGCGCTGAACGCCGTCTTCTTGCTATACTAGGGAGTAAAGCTAAAGGCGCTACTATCTATGTGGCCAGAGTCAAGAAAGATGGGAGCTTTGGTTTATCGAAACCATGTGAGCGTTGTAAAAAAGCATTAAATGACTCTGATGTTAAAAAAGTAGTTTATTCATCATAAAGAAAGAAAATGATTATGGAACATGTATATGAGGACCCAAAATTTGGTCCTCCTTGGTTTGGTTTTCAGGATATCTACAAAGAAGCAGTAGAACGGGCATCAGATGGTGCTAACTTCGTTGAAGTCGGTTCTTTTATGGGGAAAAGCACTTCTTATATGTGTGTTGAAATTATTAATTCTGGGAAAAATATTTATTTTGATTGTGTTGATACTTGGGAAGGTAGTATTGAACATCAGGAAATGGATATTGTAAAAGAGAAAAAACTATATGATATATTTATGAAAAATATGAATGAATTTCTTCATGTTGTTAACCCAATTAAAATGACATCAATAGACGCTGCAAATTACTATTTGGATAAAAGTTTAGACTTTGTTTTCATTGATGCATCCCATGAAGAGCAGGATGTAAAAGATGATATTGATGCTTGGCTTCCAAAGATTAAAGATGGTGGAGTTCTAGCTGGTGATGATTGGGGCTTCCTTGGAGTAGATAACGCTGTGAAGAGTAGGTTCAATGATACTCAATATGTAATCAGAGGACGCTCATGGGTGGTACAGAGATAATGGATTTGAAAACTCTATTAGCTAATAACCTAGATTTAACTTGGTGGAAAACCCCGGAAGAAGGCACAGACAAGGGAGGGTATCCGGGCGAACATGATTACATTAACAGCTTCTACAATGAAGAGTTTAAAAAGTATCAAGACAAACCTATTCGACTTTTAGAAATTGGAGTCTATAAAGGCGCTTCACTGGCACTTTGGAGTAAGTACTTTCCCAATGCTGAAATTATTGGGTTAGACATTCAAGATCAGCGAGTCGATAAGTATAAGAATCTTGATAGAGTATCAGTGGGAATTTGTGATGCCTATAGTCCTGAAATAGCAGAACAACTAGGGAACTTTGATATCATCATTGATGATGGTCCACATACTATTCTTACATTACAGCAATGTATAGAATTTTATCTTCCTAAATTAAATGAAGGCGGAATAATGGTATTGGAAGACGTACAAGACCCTGAATGGTTCCGTACATTAAAACTTTCAATTCCAATGCAACCCAAAAGGGACCTTGATTTTGAATGTATTGATATCAGAGATCATTTGAATCGTTATGATGACCTCATGTTTGTCATAAGGAAGTAATCATGAAAAAGATCATAATTAATCGTAAAGAAGTACTTGATGAAGACATCACTGGTCTTTCTAAATATCAAGAAGGATGGTGCGACCCAAGTTACATGTCTTGGAACCAACCAGCAGGTCATACTGAATATAAACTTTATTCATATTTGTCGAAAAAAGTTAATTCTCCAGTAGTATTAGATATAGGCACTCTATTTGGAGGGTCTGCGTTAGTCCTCTCAGCTAACGATAAGAGTAAAGTTATTAGCTATGACTTAGTAGAACTTTCTACCCACGAACACCTTATTAAAAGTAATATAGAATTTAGGGTTGGAAATTTCATGGAAGATGATTACGACTATTCTAAAATTAGTCTAATTGTAATTGATGTAGAACCTCATGATGGGACTCTAGAGCCTCCAATGATAGAGCATGTTATTGGTCAAGGTTTTAAAGGATTAATATTATTAGATGATATTTCAAGTATGTTCCCAGGAATGCCAGAAATGTGGGATTCATTACCTTATGAAAAATATAATGTTACTGAAATTGGCCACTTCTCTGGTACAGGTATACTTAATATTGGTCAAAAATATGAATTAGATTTTGTATTTGGGGAATGAAAATTCATTTTAATATATGATAAATCTTAGTAATATTAATTTAGTAGCAATTTTTAGTGGTATAGCTGGTGTAGGTAATATCATTTCTTGGGTTAATAACCTAAGTAATGATAAAAATCAGTTAGAAAATATTATTTGGGAACTAGAAAATTATAAATATGAAATCCAAAACTATAAGAGTGAAATAGTGAAGTATTTTGATGATGCAAAAAATATCATAGAAAATCCAGATATCATCAAAAATGAAGTTATTTCTAAATTTGATCAAGTTAGAAGTGATTATGATGTATTCTTAAATGATATAAAGAAGGTAAAGAAAATCAAAAGATGGCTAAATTTTAAGAGATGGTTTAAGAAACTGTAATAAACATTCCGCTCTATCATAATGGCAATGAAGCAAACTGTTAATTTGCAATATCTCCGTTCAAATCGGAGGGGCGGAGCCCAATAATTCTAATTAAGAATTAACCAAAGTCAAACTAGTAAATGTACAGGGCCTTTTAAGGCATAACACCTACTATTTTGGAGAATACCATATGTCATTAGAATACTCAGATGATAATGAGCTAGTCTATCAGGCTAAGGCTGCAGCTAAAGATATTGTTAACGCTAAGTATGAAATCACCAAAAAAATAGGTGATTTCCTCTTTCTTGCCCATTCAGAAGAAGAGTTTTACCAGAGGGCTACTACGGTTGATCAAATTCTAGAATCAACTTCAACACGCCGGTTAGCCTCAGTTTCTGATAGTAAAGCAAAGTTAGTAAAAGCTTTATTCCAAGAATGGGAGATGAAGCACGCTAGCTGTGATGGGTGTAACCCGGTAAATTTTAACTTACCCGAAAGGGTCGCCTCTCCAGTTCTCCCACAAGACAGGAAAAGTCGAAAATTATGGGATAAGTGGTCCTATATTGGTAAGAGAAGAGACGGTAGTAAGGGAGCAGAGAGACGTTTCCCGCTTGAAGAAGGTAACCCAAAAACCGGGAGGCCTTTGGATGCAAACCAAAAAAGGGAAATGAAATTACAACTTTTGGATGGTGCTATTGGAGGGTCTTTAGGCCGTGCTGATGATCCAGAAGTTGCAAAACAAATAAACGCAGACTCTGTTTTTTGGGTTGACCCATATGGTTTATACGGGAGAGATAAGCGGCGTACAGCCGATCTCAAGGAACCTAATTCAGAAGGAAGGCCTTCTGATACACTTGACCCATCACATATTCTAGCTATGGTAGCAACTCCATTTGCTGATCCAACTTCTGGATCTAATGGTATAATGAGGACGCATCACAAATGTACTGGTAATACTTTTATGGGGTTTGATGCCGGTAGTAATTCTTTCAAACAGTGCTCACATGAACATCATGAGGGTGATGGTTGCGGCCTAACATCAGAAGTAGCTCCAGAAGGTTCAACGCAACCTGGTTGCGGTCAACAACATATTATTGCTAAAGTCCAAACTCCTACTTTTATTGGTATTAAAGGAGAAGATGGTGTACTCAGGACTGGGGCTCTACCTCATATAGGGGGTGAAAAGGAAAAAGATCTTTCTGGACTTACGCCTTCTGTTAGACAAATGCAGATTAATCGATCAAGAGCAAACGGTGAGCCTGGATCAGATGATTTTATAAATTCAACTGAAGAGCAGGTTGGAGAACTTCCACCTAGTAGATTGTTTTTAAAGCACCCAGACCAAGCCGAAAGATGGCATAGTTCTCTTGATGAAGCCCATGCTAGAACAGGTGGAGAAGGTCGTCACCCAGCTAATCTGAGAACATTCAAAATAGGCGATAAAGTTCACCGAGTTGGGGATATTGTATCGACAAGACGTAGGTGGGGCAGTGCTGAACCTAGAGTAGAGAGTAATTTAGGGATAGTCGTTGGTGCAAGTTCTCATAGAAATGGAGAGCATGTACGTTTAGGTAGAAGTGAAGGCCTTGGCCCAAATACTGGTACTGATTCATCTATGGCAAGTTCTACTCCTGGTGAGTATTCAGTAATAGTACATAGATTAGATAGTCCTACCACTGGTAGCAGAGAACATCCGCTAACTGCCGTTGATCCAGGTACTAATCAGGTTTTGCCACACTCAGTAAATGAGACTACACAATATTATCCTAGCTCTGATATTGAAACTGTTGAACCATTTGGGGGCACTAAGAGCACAGGTAAAGGGCCAAAATCAGATTCTGGTGGCGGAATGTCTAAGTTATATGGCCGTTTGAAGCAACTTCAGTCAACATTTAAGGCTAAGCCAGCACCAATTCGGACTGAAAAGCCTAAGACAGTTAAACAAGATAAAGATATGATAGATCTTTCTGGCATTGATTTAAGTGACATAGATCCATTTCTTTAATGACTAATAAATTTAATTAAGTTATAAATATAAAATGGCTAAATCTGGTTTCGCTGAAATTGGTGAGTACAATCCACGTCAAGAATGCACGTTTAAAAAACAAGTTGACGAAGAAGGTAAAACTCTCAAAGAACATATTGGTGCTGATGGTACTTCTGAATGCAGTCTAGAAGCAAGATACGGCGCAGTAGACCCATTTTCTAGTATGGGTTATTTTACACCAACATGCCGCAACCACATGGATGTACCCAAAAAACTATTGACAAGAATGGCAGAGTTACACAGGGCTTTTCCAGAAGATAATAAAAACTTATCTGATGAGAAATCTAGAGTTGACAAACAAGTTGAACGTCAACGTATAGAGGACCCAGAGGTAGAGCGTCAGAAGAAACGAAAAGAATTATGGAACGAAGAAAAGTCCAAAAAGAAAGACAATAATCTCCAAAATATTGTTGAGGTCCCTGATATTACTGGCATAGACTTAAGCGAACTAGCATAATAATATGAAACTATTTTTTTCCCCAAAAACAAAATTAATTAAATTGGCAGAAGAAGAGAGAAGTTGCCGTCTATGCAGTACTCCATCACAAAAAAATGTTGGATCTCTTCCAGTAATTCCATATTCTTTATTCGGTGAAATAACCAAAGTTAACAAATTTCGCTCAGAAGAAGTTCCTGGCTGTACAGACTGTAATAGCACCGGGAAAGTAACGGTTGGCAACCCTTCATATAGAGAATGCCCTACTTGTAAAGAAGGGGCTAGTACTCTACGTGGTATTGGCCAGGGTCCTGGAGTATACAGACCACATAAATGTGAAACATGTAGAGGTAGTGGCGAAGTTTTGGCCCCTGACTATCGGGGTGCCGAGGATGATCTAGCACGCATACCATGTCCAACTTGCAAGGGTGATAGTAACAAAATTCCATCAAAAATATGTCCAACCTGCAAAGAATCTGACAGACCTGGATTTGTTCAAACCGGTGAATCAAAGCACGATGTTGTTTGCCCCACTTGTAAGGGTTCTAAAAAGCACGAAATTGTAACTCATTATACGCCTATTCTTCAAGTTAAGTGTCCACACCTTGAAGGGAAAGATACTTTTACTAAACCAAAAGTAGAAGGCGCTAATGATGAATTAGGTCCTTATGACAACAATTATTTTGAGGGGCGGCGATTAATACCCTTGAGGCTCTTTGGACAAATTAGAGGTTTAGGGGATAAATATAAGCGCGAAACTACAAAGGGGCTGCCATCCTTCAGGGATACAGGCCCAGAATACCCAGATCGTGAAGTTGGCATGTTAACGCCCGCGTTGCCTCCAGTGAGAAATGGTGGAAAAGAATTGTCTTATTTAGACCTATTCTCAAAACCAGAATTATTAAACCCAGACAATCAAAGAATTTCAAGTAGTATTTTCAAGAATGCAAAAAAATATTTTAATAGTAAAACAGCCAAACCTAATAATGTCGAAGAACCTGCTAACCCGAGTAATGAAGCCAATAGTAATGAATTAGGAGATGATTTCTTTGGGGGAATAAAGGAAACTCAAAAGACAACTAGTGAAGAAAGTACTGATTTTGAAGACCTCTTCCCAGGGGGCTTATCAATAAATACAGTAACTACTCCATCTAGAGGTTCTCTAACTCCTGAACAAAGTAGGCGTTTACATGGAGGCCCTGTAACAGTACGTCAGATGGATGAGTCTGACATGTTACGTCCATTCCTAAAGAACCCATCTAAGTCAATAGAGAAAACTAAGTCCATGTTGAGGGGACAACGGTCACTTAGTGAAAAACGTGATTATATGTCCAAGATGTTCAAGGGGATGAAAGACCTTGAAAGGAAGACTAAAGTCAAAGACGGTGAACCCGATGAAAGAAGAGTTGCAAAAGAGAAAAGACTCGGCCTCGGTTTAAGACCATCTTACAGAGGTTGGAGAGATAATCTTCACGATGTTAGTGTAAATCTAGATATGTTTGGACAGTTAAGAGGCGCTCTGAGAAAACAACTTTCTTCCGTTATTGGTAAAAGAATGGACCCGCAAATAGCTACTGCTCTAACTACTCAAGCTTTTAGGGGGAAAACATTAAAAACTAAGGACGGTAAAGTAGTTGATTTAACTAAACATCGTCTCGGTATAGTGGAACCTATGCCTTATTTCAAAAACGATGAAAATTGGCGCGAAATGCACAGTGGTTTGGGATGTGACCATGATCCTAAAGGAAGTCACGAACCAGATATTGGATGTATGGTTGACTTCCATAATTCTTCTGACAACCCCAAAGAAGGGGTCACTACTGGGATTAATAGCCGACTTGTAACTGGTAAATATACCAGGCCAGATGGGAAAACTATTCTTCAAACGGTAGGGGCACGTTTAAAGAGAACTACTGAATCTGGATTGTCGAAACAAGATCTTAGGAGCGGAATTCCACAATGGACCCCAGAGAATCATGGGCGTATAGTAGAACTGCCAGCAGATAGGGCTACATGTGTTCCTAATAGGATACAAAGAGAACATTATGTGGTCAACCATACAATAGAACCTCCGACAGAAAAATCAGAGTATACTTCTTTACCTCCTGAAGAAACCGGTATTAAAGGACTAAGCCCTGAACCATTGCTCGCTAAAGAAAAGATCAAATTCCCAGAAGAAATCCGTCAAGGTGGGCCAACAGAATCAGTGTATGTTGGTAACCCTCTTTATCAGCTTAGTAACCCTTTTAGCACTCAGGAAGTTGAACGAGGGATGTGGGCTAATAATCCAATTGTCCAGCATTTTGCCAAACAGATTAAAGATGGTAAGCGTCCAGAAAAATTTAAACCTTATGTACCTGAGCCAAAATTTAATAGCCAAAAAATGAAAGATCGTCCAGGCTTAACTGGGCCTCCTCCCGCTGGAACTTCTGGGTCAGATATAATTTTTGATTTTGCTGATAATGATGATTTTGATTCAATGTTTGGCCCTCAAAGTGGAGAAACTTCACCCAAAACTTCTAAAAAAGAAGATTATTCAGAAAACCCAGTTGAAGAAAATGCAGATGACACTTATGACTATAGTAAAAAGTTAAAAGTGCAAAAAATGCAAAGAACGCAAGTCCATATGACTCAACCAACTAACCCTTCTGTACCTGATATTACTCCAGCTGTACCTGAAATTAATTATAAATAATTTGTACCAAAACTTACCATAGTTATCGTAAAGGAAATTTATGACCACAACTTCGAAATTAAACATTAAAGTCGCTGATCTTTTTTCAGATGCCCCTGAAGTAGAGGACGACTTTGTTGCCCCCAACCAGCCACTCCCTAATGACATGGTTGACGAAACTCAGAGTGATCTACCCCGCAATGAACGATCAAAGCAAGAGCTCAGAGACGGCTGGGCAGAACGTATTGACTGGGATATTGCCCATGGGACTCAACATGGCCGTGATACTGATAATCCAGCCCAACAAACTGCTCCATATGGTCAATTAGTTTCTGCTTCGAAAAAAGTAGTTCTCGGAACTGTCCTAGTACAAAATGGTTCAATTGTAAAAGGTCGAGTTGCTGCTCAAGGAGTTCAGGGAACTGTTATTTCAGTTGGTCATAATGAATTCTCAGTTATTTGGGATGATAAAATAGCTTCTACTGAAGAAAAGTCAAATTACCGTTTGATTAATCAAAGGTAGTATGCTATACTAATTTAGTATGGTTCTTAGAGTTTCTACAACAAAAATTGTATCTCGTCCAATAGAACCGGTTGAAATAATTTCGCCGGAAGTGACGTTCATTGCAATAGATACATATATAGAAACGTCTCGTAGAGATGAATTTATTATAGGTAATCTTTTTGATTATAATGGAAATCAAATAAGTTATAATTGGGATTCAGCTAAACAACAAGTTGCCTCCCTAAAAGGCAAAAATCTAAGTACAGAAGTAATTCTTTTGGCTAATGAGTTTCTTAAGAACCTGTATAAAAAACCTGTTGCTGCTATTGATACAAAGGTGCTATCAACTCAGATTATTGATTCATTGCAAGAACTTGTAGTGCCAAATCCACCAAAAACAATTGAACGCTCATCAAAAACTTCAAAGGTAGAAGAAATAAAAGAAGATGAAAATTTTATTTTTGACTATGAAGATGATCCCACTCAACCAGTATTTTCTGGTGAATTCTTAAGCGACGATGAAGAACCTGACGATTTTGATGAGCAATTAGCTATAAAGTCGCAGGAGTTTTTGAAAGAGCATCCTGAATTAAAATCAGAGATGGAAATTGTCAGACTCCTAGAAGGAAATTAACATGGCTATTTGGGCTGAAGGAGTTGGACCAAAACAAGTTAAAAGAACTTGGCAACTTGGCCAATTTGTTAATTTATACATGAATGGAGCTGTTCCAAGTGGAGTAGCTCTAAGTGGTCCAAACCCTAGTGGTGTTGGTATTGGTTATCCCCCTTATCCAGTAGCAAGTCCATATAACACTCCCTCTGGTTCTGTACCAGGTGCATTAAGCCCAGGTTTGTGCCCGGTTGCTGGTGTAAATAATGGTATTGACATTGGGATGGTTTGCTCATTTGATTCACAAACTTCAATTAATGATGCTACCTATACTGCAGTAACTCTTCAAGCACTATCTGGATGGACCGGTAGTGCGGTAGTTACATTACAAGGTAACCAAAATCGTTATTCAACTAGTGGCTGGACAGCTGTTATTCAAACAACTGTAGCTGCCGCTCAAACTACTTACTTTATGGCTCAACCTCAAGCATCTGGTTTTGTTTACAATGCTTATCGCTTGGTTGCTAGTGGTGGTACTGGAGTTATTAACTGGTCAATTACCGGATGCTTCCTTGATCTTTCTGCTGCTGGTATAGGTTCTAATGCTCTTATTATGAACAGCTCACTAGGCTCTCTTACAATCAGCACTCCAAAGATTTACTCCATCATCAGTGGCGTTCTCGTTAGCAACCCTGGTCCATCAATAATTCCTAACCTACCAAGTAACTCAACGTGGGTCGGCCCATAATATATAATCATTAAGGACTAATTATGATAGAACGCGAACAGCATATTAAGACTGCAACTATAAGACGTGTTGGCACAAATTACACGTTAAGTGGTAGTGCAATACGTGGTGGAAGAGTAATCATTTTATCTGGTGAAACTTCTTTTTACCCATGCGGCCATGAGCGTGCTCCTGGTATTGATTCATGTTCTTGCGGTATGTAATTTATCTATTATAGTTTGCAATCTTCGCAAAAATACGATATAATATAACTAATGGCAATTAACCAAGACGGCTGGGCCGCTTCTTCCGAACTAAACAAGATGCGGAAGAACCCACTCTTTAATCAGTTACGTACTCAAAGTATGGTTAATACTGGTCGTTATGGTAATCTTCAGCAAGATGTAATTAACTATAATAAGATGTCTCTAGGGAGAGAGAACCTAAATAAGTTTGGTTCTGATTACAAAAACTTATATCTTCCTGGTTCTGATAATATTGGTCCAGCAGTTAATCGCCGTCAAGGTGCAGCGATGGGCACCAGTTCAGAATGGGCAATGCCCAAACTTCATGATCCTTTCGAGTGGTTCCGTGAGAGGTGTATTCTCCCTGGCGAGTTAATGAACTTACAGGATGGCCAAAAGAAGGTTGAAGATGTAGTAGTTGGAGATATTGCCTTAACACATAAGGGACGTTATCGTAAAGTTATTGGTCTTGGCCACAAGTCATATGAAGGTAAAGCATATTCGGTTGAACCTTATTACTTATCTAAAGCTAAAGTAACAGAAGATCATCCATTTTGGGCGAAGAAGAAACTCACAGATGAGCCCGATTGGATTAAAGTTCAACATCTATCCAAGAAGGATTGGGTATTTATTCCAGTTGATCGAGAAGTTATCGATGTAGAAAAAATTAATATTTTTGATCATCTTGATATTAATGATTGGGTAGTTGAAGATAATTATATAACTGGTAAAAAAGAAAAATTACTCTATAAAAATCGATCTTTACGTAACCAGATACCGACAGAGTTTGAAGTTACCGATGAATTCTTATGGCTGCTTGGGTTGTATATGGCCGAAGGTTATTCTAATGATAAAGCAATTTCTTGGTATATTTCTAATCAGGAATTATATATTAGAGATCGTATTATTGATAATTGCAAACAAGTATTTGGCCTTGATGTTAGATGCTCTGAAAACAAAAATGATAATACTCTTAATGTTTGTTTAACTGCTCAGCCTTTAGCTAAAGTTTTTCATAATTGGTGTGGTAAAAATGCTCATGATAAGCATCTACCTGAATGGGTAATGTATCTTCCAGTTGAAAAACAACGTATTGTCCTTGAAGGAATTCTTGATGGGGATGGCTGTTACCAGGACGACAAAATTTATTTCTTAAGTGTATCTCCACGGTTCACTGAACAAGTACGAAGATTAATGTTGAGGTGCGGTTATTTCCCATCAATTAGTCACCGTTCGAAGAAAGACTTTAAAACTCAAGAAAAAATTGATGGCACCAATACTACATTAATTTTACTCGGCCGCGATCAATATAAGTTTCTTAATGATATTAATGCCATTGCTAATAATGGTTATGTCTACGATAAAAGGTTAACTGGACCTTACAAACCAATTAATCGTAAACAACGTTTTATCACACATCAAGAAGATGATGGAGCTTGGGTCCAGGTAAGAAAGATAGAGAAATTTAATTATTCTGGAGAAATTTATTATTTTACAGTTGATGAGGACCATTCATTCGTAATCGCTGATCAAGGGGTAAAAAACACATGGTGGTTCAATATGGAGGACCCCGATGAACAAACTCGCAAGATACGGGATTGGTCGGCTTCACCAGATTCATTAGTATTAATGGGAGATTATACCTGGAAAAGAATTGGTGACATTTCAGAAGGTGAAGAAGTTATTGGTTGGGAACCATATGCTACTAAAAATTCTATTAAACAACGACTGGTAAAAACAAAGGTCGTCGCTCTTAAGCATAGAATTGCTCCTAATACTGTTAAAGTCACTATGAGTTCTGGACGTACTATGGTCGTTACCGATGACCATATGTGGGCTAACTATAATTATTCTCCATCTGTAACTAGTAGAGTTAATAGACAAAGAAATATTATTAAGGAACAAGAGAACCAAAGAATTTCTGCCGGTGAACTTTTTGAAATTGGTTTTACTTCTGGCCAAGTTGCTCATAAAATGGGTATTAAAGTTAATACTGCTGAAAAATGGCATAGTATCTGGGCAAAAAAAGGAATTGACGGTCTTAAATCTTCTATAAATTATATGGATCTAGAAGATCTAAAATCTGCAGAATACGTAACTTCTCATGTTGGCGCTGAACTAAAATTTGTAGCAACTCCATCAAGACAATTAGTCACAGATGAAGAAAAATTTGCTGCTGGTTATATAGCAGCCATGATAGATGGTGAAGGGTTTATTGATAAAACCACTGTTTCAATTGCTCAATCACCTATTATTAATCCAGATATATGTAAAAAAATTGAAGAATGCTTAGACATTCTAGGCCTTCCCTACAAGTTAAGAGTAGAAATAAAGGGTAAAAATTCCTTCTCTGAAGGTAAACCTATTAACCGTTATTATCTCCAAGGATCAGCAAAAGCTCACGGTACACGACAAGCTGTACTAGACCTACACAATCTAACTAATAAAGGTTGCATTAAGATAGAGCGTCATCTTGATGAAATGATACTTACTTCCAATTTTGGCTCTAGAGAAACAGTAGTATCTGTAGAGCAATTGGGTGAAGGCCCAGTCGTTTCTATGCAAACAGGGACTGGTAATTATATACAAGATGGTTATGCATCTAAAAACTGTCGTTTAATTTATACAACGCACTATCTCGTCCCCTCAATGATCGATATTTATTCACGATTCCCTCTTTTGGGAATGGAATTTTCTTATCCAGATAAAAGAGTTAATGAATTTTTCTCTGAACTATTCTGGGATGGCCTACAATATCAAGATTTCTTATATTCCTTAAGTCGTGAACACTGGCTAATTGGTGACGTATTTGCACTCGGATCATGGAACGACGGTATTGGTGCTTGGGAAGCTGATGAATTAATTAATCCTAATGATGTAATTGTTGCAAAGAATAGAGCCTTAAGGACTTACCAATATCACATTAAGGTACCAGAAGAAGTTAAGAGGTTAGTAGAAACCAGACAGCCTGAAAAGGAGTACGCTCAGCTTATGGCTATGTTCCCTGATGTCATAGAATATGCCAGAAAAGATGTTGAAATTCCCGTCTCAGATGTACTCATGAAGGGTATTCCTTGGAAATGTGTAGTCGGGTCAACTCCAATTATGACACCATCTGGTCCAGTAGCTGCTCGTGATCTTAAGGTTGGAGATGAAGTAATTGCCTGGAACGAGCAAAATAATTCACCAGTAGTTAGCACTATTAGCCATCAAGGTATTAATAGTCCAGAACCTATATATTGGATTACAACATATCAAGGCCGAAAAATTGGTGTTAACGGTGAACATCCATTCTTAACTGACGATGGATGGGCCAAAGCTTCTGATTTGACAGTTGGCACTAATTTATTGATTGGCCATGGGTACTCTAATATCTCAACTGATAACACTATTACCGATGATGATGCACGTTTCTTAGGTATAATGGTGGGGGATGGTAGCACTTCCGGCAAAACAATTATGCTCCATAACATTGATCAAAATCTTATTTCCTGGGTTAAATCTTACGTATCAGATTACGGCTGTGTTCTTGGGACTGCCCATCGTGGTGTTTCTATGACTATTTCTCAAGGACCAGATGCGACCAGATCATCAAAAAATAGGATTAAAGAATTAATTCAGCGTTCTGGTTTAAGAGATCAAAACTGTTATACTAAGAGAATCCCTCAAATTGTATGGCAATCTGGCCCAACAGCCTGGGCTGCTTTCCTTTCTGGATACCTGGATACTGATGGTTCTGTCAACTACAAAAAGGGAGAAACTATTTGGGTTAGTTCCAATAGGCCGTTATTGGAAGATTGCCAAACTATGTTGGCACTTCTGGGTATAGATTCAACATTATATGACGTACCAAAATATGATTATGAGAAGCGGCAAGCATGTTATCGATTACTAGTACGCAGTAAAAAATATAACAAAGCATTGTCAAGATTATTAAGTCCAATAATCGAACGCAAACAAATCCCCATCAAGGAAATAACTGGCAGATCAACAGCTATATTCCCTTACGATCAAATTAAGAAGATCGAACTAGGTGAGCCAGAAGAAACTATGGCTATTGGAGTTGATGGATTCCATACACACATTACTGCCGGTCTAGTAACACATAACACTAACCCTTGGGCTGAACACGGGACACCTATCCTTATGAGAGCCTTCCGTCAGTTAATGATGGAAGAAAGTTTGCAAGCTAGCATGGAAGCAATTGCTGACCGGTTGTACTCTCCACTTATTTTGGCTACACTAGGTCTACCTGATGCTGACCAAGATGGTCCATGGATTCCTGACGCTGAAGAGCTTGGTATGTTGCGAGATGATCTGGCAACTGCTATTAATGCTGACTTTAGATTAATGGTTTATCACCACGGTCTACAGATTCAGAATGCATTTGGTAGAGAATCTATGCCAAGGCTGGATACTGATTTTTATCGTATTCAAGCCAACTACATGATGGTTTTTGGTATTGGTTCTGAACTACTACAGGGTGGTAAGAGTGGTGCAACTTATGCTAGCGGTGCTCTTAACCGTGAATTAATTACTCAGATGCTTACCACTCACCAACACCAAATCAAGCATTTTATCCAAGGACGGATGAGAGCTGTTGCTGAACGTCAAGGGTTCTATGAATACCGTAATGTTGGTGGCCATCCAGTTCCAATTATGGAGACTGTATTGGTTGTTGATGAAGAAACTGGTGCTCAGTTTGTTGAAGAACGTCCAAAGTTAGCTATTCCTGATATTATCTTCCAAAGCATGTCTTTGCAGGATGAAAATATCGAACGCCAGTTCCTACAGCAATTAGCTGGTATGGGCCTTCCCGTTAGCTTCCAGACATTCACTAGAAATGCTGGTATTGACTTTGAGGACGAACTAGAGACTCGCAAGAAAGAAAAAGTCGATCTGGTTATTGCAGAACAGCAAGTCAAGAAAGATATATTCGATAGGTGCTTCCAATTACAGTTACCTATTCCTATGGAATATCAATCCGAGTATGAAGCATACATTATGCAACTACAAGACCCACAACTTGCTGCACAGTTGCGACCTGGTGCTATACAAGATATAAGTTCACTAACCCCAACTCCAAATATTAGTGGTGCGCCTGTTCATGTAGACGCTGGTGGAATACCAGATATGTATCCATCTATCGCTAATCAAGAAACTCTAGACGCTCAACAAAAGAAACACCCACCGGAGTCACATGAACAAAAGAAGACGCAACCGAAGAGATCTAAGTCGGGCAAACCAAACGGACCACAAAAGAAGACTGCTAGTGTTGAAGATCTTAAAGATGATGAAATATTAGTTGTCTCTAAAAAGACAAGTGAAAATATAATTTTCGAAGATGGCGATATATTGTCTAACGTCGGTGCTGAGGGCGGTGACTGGGGTAGGTTTAGAAAGACTAACCCCAAGCAAGCTTCAGTTACTGAAGAGTTTAATAGTGATGATGACAGAGAAATCAGGTATGGAGAAAGAATGAAGTTTTCTGTCCCATGGGAATCACAACAAAGAGTTCAAATGAAACTTGCTAACGGTCAAAAGATTGTAGTTGATGATAATTATGAAAAATATGATGAAATGTATATGAAAGATCATATTGCAAAGATTCTAGAAGCCAACGTTGTTGGGCCAGAAGATAATGATTTTAATGATAAGTTGAACGAAGACCCCATCCCTACTAATATGGACTTTGACCATCACCAAAGTAATAATGATGGATTTGATGCTCCAGCTATCACTGGAGTTAACCCAGCAGACATGGGTCCTAAAGTTACTTTCGGTTCAGAACAGTTCCCTAACCGCAGAAGACCAAATAGAAAAGATAAAGACATATAATGCAAATTGTGACAGATGTGTCACAAAATTGAATTAGATGTAACTAAATTGTAAAAATTACATTAACCTCTTTGTAAACTTAACATAGGTTATGAGAGGTTTAAAAATATGTCATTTTTATTGGGGGAAGATCAGGTAACGCTTCCAAAATTTGCTTTTTATGAAGGCTCTTTTCTTGGTGTTACTTCTCCCTTGGTGAAGCTAGCAATTATTCAAGAAGGTGAACATCAGGTAACTCGTAATTTTAACAAGTTAAACCTGACCGATTCAATCTATGAAAATGATAATTAATGTTTTTAAATGCTGGCGCAATGCTACTGACTTCCTACACTATTATTGGGATAATGGCCGGTTTGTTAACCATAATTGGTTTTATCAAACGGCCATGGACGGAAAAAGCTAAAGTTCGTAGGCAACAAAAAAAAGTGCTCAAGCTATTCATGAATGGTGACCCTGGAGTTAAGGGTCTAATTGATGCAATCGTTCCTGGGCCTGAACGAGTTCAGGCTACTGAAACAATGATTAAAGATCACACTGAACTTTTAAGAAAACAAGAAGAAATTCAAAGACAACAAGGCGTATTACTTGAAACAGTTGCTTCAGGGTTAAGTAATCTTACAAATATTGTTATTAAGCTTGACAAGAAGATGACCAGTAATGGTGGAACAACCAATGATCCTGGCGATGTCCAAATGAGAATGGCAAAATCTTCTGGCGTATGGTTAACTGAAGAAGAATTAAAAATAGCAACTAAGAAGTATAAAGATCAACAAAAACAATGTGAATCAAAAGAACCCCCAAGTTCTAAGTAGAGAGCATACACTTATGATAAAATACGGAGCACCATTCTTAACGTTACCAAATAGTATTGATACTCATTTTGCAAATATAGAGAAAATTCCTGAACATAATGTAGACTGGAAAGACTTTAATTTCGATCCTAACACTAATGCTGAGAATGGTTTCCTTTATCGTATTAGTAGGGCAATCAGTACACGAGTAAATGCTAATTATGACGGTTGGCCAGTAGATCAAGTAAAGGAATCCTACAAAACATTCAATGGCCGTCCTTGTTTTGTAGAGCATAATAACTCTGATCCAAAAAGAGCCCGTGGTGTAATCCTTGCTTCGATTTACAGAGAAACAAAATTAAATAGTGGTATTATTGATGGCTCTGTCTATTGTTTGGAAGAACTAGATGCTAGAACATTCCCTAAATTAGCAAATGCTGTAATGGATGGGGAACTTAATGGCGTCTCTATGGGCGCAGATGTTCAAGGGACAATATGTTCTGCCTGCGGTAAGTATGCTTCAAAGCCATCAGAATATTGTGCCCACATACCAAAACTTAAAGGGCAAATGACTACTGTTTATAAGAATGGTCGTAAGATTGAATCAAGAGTTTGGGAAAATTGTATTAAGCCCAATTTCTTTGAGTTATCTTCAGTTTTTGACCCAGCCGATGAATCTTCTTTAATCATAAAGAAGTTCTACAAATCACGTGCATAATGATACTAAACGCTACAGATAAATTAATTGATTTTTCTTTGAGTTTCCCTAAAAAAGAAGCTAAAGAAATAATGAGGGTTAACCTCACTGTATTGGGGTTGTGCCCCCAATGCTCTGGTGATAATTACCGATCTGGCATCTGTGAAGACTGTGGTTTCATTAGTCCAGAAGTTCAAGAAGCTATTAAAGAATTTGAAGAATCACAGAATACACCAGTGAAGGTACCAAAAAAGAAACCTGAAGAAGACAGTCAGTTTACACCTGGTTATCAAAAAGCAGCTAGTTCAAATTCATCTTATTATGAATACTTACAAAAAAGTCAACAAGGACAAGGAAGAAAATTAGATCTTTGCCCTAATGGTCACTTAATGGATGAAACTGGCTTATATTGCAGAGAGCCAAATTGTACTTATGAAAGGCCTCCTACTCAATTAGACTTTAAAGCGCCATCCTATACTGGGATCAGTCCAGACATTGAACAAAAAAGAGTATTCGTCAGCCCCGCCGAAAAACGTATCACAGTAACGAAAAAGAAGTTAAAAAGTTACAAAAAGAATAAAAAAACTAGTAATAAATCAGAAAACTCAAACGAGGATATGAATGACGCCCCTGGAACGACTTTAGATGACGCATCTGTTGCAGCTAGTGACAAGGTTACTAGAGGACAACAAATGTTAGATGGCGCTGCACAAATTGAATATTTTAAAAACTTACAGGGTGAAGACGAGGAGAATTAATTAATGTCTAGATTCCAAGCCGGAAATGGTTGGCAGAATGCTGGTGCTCCTAGTCCAGTCACTCCCCGACGAATTCCATATGATCAAATAGATACAATTAATCTAGATTCATGGGGGACAGCTGAGCAATCACCCCCTCCTGTTGATGAAGTAGAAGATTGGGTTGCTAACGCTCCAGCTGACCGCTTTGTTGATGTACGCGATCTAGATGCTGCTGACGATGGTGAAATTCCAGGAGGTCCTGGCTCTAGTGCAGTATATCCAGAGGGACGACCAATGTACGCTAATTACCAAGGTAGTTTCGTTGATGACATCGATGAAAAGCTATATAGAGTCGCAGAGAATATTCACAATATTCAAGTAGCTATCACTAACGGTGACGACTTTAGCTTCTCAGGTGTACAAAGTGCAGCTAACGCAGCTAATGACCATATAAAGAGCGCATCGACAGACACAAACCTACATTGGGTAGTCGCTAGCATTCCTTCGATCTTAAATGACATTGAAGATAATCTTGTTGCTACTAACAATTATCGCCAAGCCTCTAAAGATCTTGCTGAATTAAAAACTCTTGTAGAGGACACCTACAAGTTTGCTTCTAGCGATGACGATGATGATGAAGAAGAAGATAAAGAGAATTTTTCAAAGAATAAAAAGAAGGATAAGAAGAAGAATAAGAAAAATAAGAAAGAGGGTGCTGTGGATACCTTTATCAACCGAGTAGCCACAAACGGCAACCAGGAAACTCTTCAGATTACTGATGTTCGTAATCTAGATGACTCGGGTAGTAATTTCACTTACGAAAAGACAGTTACTCCTGACCATATAACTAATGTTCTTGTACCACAAGAAGTTAATGGTGAGGATGCTGGTTATGTAGGTTACTACAATGATGGCTCTGAGTCTGGGATTGTACCCCAGCAAGATGAAGACCCATCACCATGGCCCTATGACGGTACTAACCCAGCACTTGTACCATACAACGCTGGTGTAACACCTTCTTATTCTGCAGTACAGGCTTCACGAGCCAAAATTTTTACAGCTTTAAATCTCTATGACAAACTAGAGGCTCTTAACATGGTTAATCCAGAAGAGAAGTTTGTTCATATTGCTAAGTTCGAACAAATGTCAGATGGTGAGCTAAAGGGATTTAGTGAATCAATTGACATGTTTGAAAAATCCGGGGCTAGTCTACCTCGGGTCCAAAAGGTAGCTTCTACAAATCGTGGACGCCTACCGGATATGGGTCGGGTGACTACGGCCAGCGTTAGCAGGGACAGTGTTCTTGCTGACGATTATCTAATAGGTATCAAGTAAGGAGATACAATAGATGCTACAGCTAACAAGTCTAGCGGGCGTCGGTGTACACCGTACCTGCATTCCACTTCAGAGTAAATACGAGGCAACTCCGCAGGCCACATTTTTGGACCCATCGGAAACCGGTAATATTTTCTCTGGTATGGTTATGTATCGTACTGGTGGAGATACCGTTGCTCTATTTGACGGAAACACTGCAGTTTCCGGTACTGCGAGTCCTAAGCCATTTGGTTTAGCTGCTCTTGACCGGAACGCCAACATTGACGATGTCACCCAAACAGGTGTCAACGTATTCACAGTATGGATTGGTGGCGACAACGCCTACTTCCAGGTCTCAGCACCTGCATTCGATGCAACACAGAGTTACACAGTCTCAACCACTGGCGCTCCTACGTATCTATATGCCGGTACTGGTGCTCAGAAGGCAGTTCTTACTTCCACAGCCCCTAATGCTTATGCTACCCCAGTTGCTGAACTGGTTGACGTTCTTGGTCCAACCCAGATCGTTGTCCGCTTAGTACCTCGTGGCACTCTGTAATTTTGGTTATAGAGAATAACTACTAGAGAATAAAGGAAAAAAAGAAAATGCCATTCACTAAATCAGGCGCACGCGTTGCGGTAGGTTCTGATGATTATGTCGAGAAAATTCTAGATGCCCAACAGCGGCTAGAAGAAACTACTGGTCGTAAGACCGCTTCTAGGGAAGCTAAGGAAGCTCGTCTAAGTCAGATTTTTGCCGACAAATCAAACTACATGATCCGTCTTGGACAGGGTATGATTGGTCCTATCCAGCTAAAGCTTCGTTATCAGGGTCTAACTCGTAACGTTCTTCTGGAAGACCCACTTACACCTGGTGTCCCTGTCATGTATGACATCCTTGACGAATATGGTCAGGCCTACATCCTCAGCGGTTCTGAGGGCGAGGTTAAGGTAACACGGTTCGAAGGTAAGAAGGTTCCTCTTCGCCTCTACCGTATTGCCACCTTCCCTGAGATCAAAAAGGAAGACCTCTGGACCCTACGTGTCAACATTGTTGAATATGCACAGGACATGTCCAAGCAGGCCATCATGATCCAAGAAGATGCCCGTACTATTACGGTTCTTCAAGCTGCTATTAATAACTATGCGGTTGACCCCAACCACACTGTTTCACCTAACCACATTGTCAATGAACTATCAGGGTATGTAACACCTGACTCATTGTTCGATGCCGTAGCCCTCGTGGAAGTCCACCAGTTGGAGGCAAGTCGTCTTCTCTTCAACCCGATTGACTACCGAGACCTCTACAAGTGGGACATTAACCAAACTGGTTGGGCCTTCAAGGACCGTGTTGTTGCTGGTGAGCGTATCGTTCAATTCGGTGGGTTCCAGGTACAACGTTCAATCGTTGTCCCACAGGGTACAATCTACCTAACCCCATCTCCCGAGTTCTTGGGTGTCATGCCAGTCATGTACTCCCTAGATGTCGAAGAGAACCACACTCCTGAGAAGTTCCTCAAGGGTTGGGTCATGGACGAATACATCAGCCAAGCGGTGTTAAACCCCAGGGGTTTAGCACAAATTATTAAGAGTTAACCCTGATCAGAAGGCAAATTTAATATTTGCTTAATGACCAAAACTAGAAAACCTCCTCTTTAGATTTTTATATCTAGAGAGGAGGTTTTCTTATTATTGTTTGAAATTAGTGACATACATCCACACCTTTGTGGTATACTAGATACCATGAAGATTAAATTATGTGAATGTGGTAATGAAATTCCGCGACAAACGAAACCCAATGGCCAACCCCGTTGGAACAAATATTGTTCTGAGGACTGCAAAAAGAAATATTGGATTTATAACACAGCACCAAAATTATGTTCTTGTGGCAATGCGATTACTCCTAAGAAGACTCCTAACGGGTCAATAACTTGGAATAAGTATTGCTCTGATGAATGCATAAAAAATTATTCCAACAAAAATAAGTCAAAAATTGTATATTGTCCTTGTGGTAATGAAGCTGAACATAAGCTAACGCCTAAGGGTAAATATAAGTGGAATAAATACTGTAGTACTGGGTGTAGAAAATTATATTATTCTCGCACAATTAAACCAAAAATTTGCGCTTGCGGTGGAGACATTCCCCATAAAATTCAACCTAGTGGCTACCCTTATTGGACTAAATACTGTAGTGATGAATGTAGAAAAACTTATGGGAATTACCCAAAAGGTCGAACAAAATCAGCCACTTGTCTCGGTTGCGGCCTAGAATTTACTAGACCGGCTTCTTATCCTACAGTGATGAAATATTGCTCAAACGAATGTTCGCATAAAGAAATTAAGAGCGTTCGAGACAAATTTGTATTGGAATTAGGGGATAAGGCTATCGTTTTTCATTCCATGTGGGAAATGAGATTTATTGTAGCCTGTGATAAATATAACATTCCTTGGCGACGTTATGATGGAGATCTTATTAAAACCAGTATTGGAAATTATCGCCCAGATTTTATAGTTGGTGCAGATGAAAAAATAGTTGAAGTTAAAGGCCGATTCGATAATGAAGATAAAATCAAAACTGAAAAAGCCAAAGAAATATTTGGAGATAAATATCTACTATTATTCGAAGAAGATCTTAAAAAATTTGAAGAAACTGGTGAATTAGCATGAATAGTGGTTTAAAATATTTTATAGACCTCGGAATTATCAATATTCCTACTAATTGTATTTTTTGCTTTGGAACAGGTACTATACTTCCAAATGAACTCGGGGTTTATCCTTGCATTGATAAAAACTGTGAAGCGGGCCAAAAACAAGAGAGTTTTTATGGTGGATATGGTTCACATAGGCAGGTGCTTTGTCGTGTAGGTATTATTTGGAAGATAAAGCATTTAGAAGAAGAAGACTTTACTGAAGATGTTTGTGATGGTATAGATTATCTAAAAGATTTTGCCAGAGTAGCGTGGGTAGACATTGAATTATACCCCATTATTAATGAACTTTGGGATTCTGAAATTGATACTTTTTCATCTTGTCAAGGTGAAATATATGATGAATGGAAAGCCGACCCTTATATAAGTTTAGTTTTAGTTGATGATGAAAAAATCAATTTGGCTCGTAAAATTATTTCTAAATATGGAATTATTACAAGTGAAGAAGATTATAGGGGAAATAATGACCAAATTACTGATTATGTTTTTAGATGGTCGTGGAAATAAATTTTTAAATATCTCTTAATTTTGCAATAGTTGTTGAAATGCTAACTCCTAAAGAAGCTGCTTCCAAAAAAGAAGTAATACAGCACATAAAGAGTTTAAAAGAACGTGGTTGGAATTATTTAGGGATAACTGGTACCGGGCACCATAAAATGGTCTGGCCTCATGCTCCTAGACATCGAGGGGCTATAAGATTCTCGGCAACACCAAGTGATTCTCACTGGCTAACTAATTCTCAAAGAGATGCTCAAACTATTGAGAGGAACTATCCTGCTCCTGTTGTTGCCCCAACAACACAAAAAGAGCCTTCTCTTTGGGACATAAGATTACAGGCAGACCAAGAAACAGCCGATGCAATGTCACGAGCTAAACAACAAGAGTCAAATAGACCATTGACTGTACAAGAAAAAATGCGTCTTAAAAGACAACAACTTTACAATGAAAAGGGTATTTAATCTTTTAAGTACATCTATCAATAAATCGCAATAGTTGTTGATAGAACCCTAGACCCCCTTGAGGATTCCAATATCTTAGGGGTAGGTTTAAAATGGTTCTTTCCTTGACCATTATTAATAAATCATTAATAATGCGAGAAAGAAAGAGAATATAAAATGGCTGTTGTTAGTCGTAATGAAGATGGTAAATCAAAGCCCATCCCTGTAAAAGATGAGCCGGGTGAATTTGTTCCCCACAAGGCATCTCGTGAAGATTTATCTTATAAAAACGCTCCATTAGCCGCTGGTGTTAGGCGACTCAAGGAATCACAAGTTACTAATTGGATTGAAAATCTATCTGCTAATGTTTCTAACTGGACAGATGGCAAAGATCTAAAATTCCGTTTAGAGCCAAATGGATTCTTCGGTTCAGTAATTAATATTTCTGATGAGATCAAAAATAATGCTTTTGTTCAGAGGGCATCTCTTCGTGGAAATATTAAGTTCTTAACAGAAGAGCAAGCTCTTGATCGAGCTGAAGAACTTATTGACGCTCCAGATCAGGCTGATGAATCAGTCCAAGAAATGTTAAAGGCCCTTGATGTTGGTGCTGCTCGTAATATGACTACTAACTTCAAAGAAGGCGTACCAGAAGATGCTGAACAAGTTGGTAAAGCAATGAGAGCTGAAGAAATTTGGGCTAATGCAAAGAATCCTGCTTTAAGAGTTGCACTGGATAAGCAAAAATCATTTGAAATTGATCCAGATAGTCTATAGGGCTAAACAATGACTAGGCTGATATCTATAATTATAGGATTAATACTTCGTATTTCTGATTAAAATTGGATTTATTTTTTAGTAGATATCAGTCTAGTTATTGAGATAATCGTTTATCCGAAGGACTGAATATGGCCAATGTTCCTAGTGGGAACCTTTCCCTTAATACAACTACAAACTTTTACAACCCGTTTGTTTTTGGTACAACTAACTACACTATTAGTGGCACTCCTAATGGGAATGTTCCTGTGTATGTAATGTCATCTACTGGGTTTGCTGGTCAAAACAATGGCACATTTGTATTCCAGACCGACCAGTATGACAGCAAGCGTGAAGGCTTTGGCGCATAATTTTGTTAGTACACAAAAGCACTAAAGACACTATAAAGGAAAATTAACAATGGCAACATTTCAAACTCCCAATGTTCCGCTAGAGCAGCAAACTAAGCAGACCATTGTACAGAACCAGCGTACTGGCCTTAACGCTTATGCAGGTAACCCGATTGATGTAATTAATGCGGCTGCTACTACTAACGGTTTATGGACACTAACAGTTAGTGATACTGCTACTGCGTTTACTATCAGTGGATCAGCTGGCGTTTCAGCCTCACTAACTGGGGCCTCTACTGTTGCTGCAGCCTTAGCTGGTGTTGGTACAGCTCTTGGCTCAAATATTTACTACACAAGCAACCTACCTGGCGCAGGTATTGACCAACTATTCAACCACAAGGTAGTAATTGAAATTCCTGCTGGTGGTGTTCTTGGGGTTGCCGTAGCCTCTGGTGTTACTGCAACTGCAACACTTACTAACGTTGCTTTGGCCTCTGGTGGCTTGAACGCTGCGTTCCCAACTTACGCCAATGCTCCATTTGCAACACCTAACTGGACTGATCAATTCATTGTACACGCTTACCCTGTTACCGGATTTGGTAGCACTACACAAGACACCACAAAGACAGTTGAAGTACAAGTCAAGCAAATCCAGACCGGTGAAGGCCCCTCAGGTGGTAATGAGACTCAAGAGTATGCTGAATATCTCGCTAATTACCAAATTAACCTGAACCAGACTGACCAAGTTCTTGCAAATCGTACAAAGTTGCAAAACTAATTACAGCTAGTTAGTTATAACTAGAAGATAGTAATAATTATTTAAGCAAAGACGGAGATTGCTAGTGGCTGAAGGAACTGCTACTAGTAGTCTCCGTTCTTTAGTTGTATCAGGATTAGTTAGTCAACCACTGTATAGTGGCCCTCAATTTTTATGTATTGGCAATGATGGTGGTGTTAACCAAGTTAGCGCCACTGATCAAGCTTTGTTCACAGAAATTGGGACAAGAATTAGTGGGACTATTACTCAAGTTACCACTACCACTAGTGGTGATACGTACCAATGGGAAGGTACTTTATTAGTATCTGGGTTTACTAATATTACAAATTTGGGCCTAAATAGTTCTCCAAATTCTCCTCTCCAGGATACATTATCTCAACAAGTTTCTTCAAGAACTCAAAATTATATTGTACCATCGCACTTTAGTTTATGGCCATCTCCATCAGGTAATTTCTATAATATTCAGGTAAATACAGAAGTAATGACTGTTACTGGAACTAATGGTACTACTACTCTATATGTCCAAAGAGGGGTTGGTGGATCTACACCAATAGAATTAATTTCAGCTGGGGCTACCATTACTCAGGTTGAAGGCATTTTGTTTCAACATATTGGTTCTACATTCCCTGATTTTAGAAATGGCGATACTATTAACTTTATAATCCAAGATATTTTTGAGTAGTTTTTGAGAGGGCATTAATAACTCTTTAAATTAACACTAGTTATTGAAGAAACACCAAACAAGGATTCTGTATGGCTTCCAGCTCTCTATATCTGTTCCCCCAAGAGGGATTAAATGTACTACTCGACATTGTCCCTAGAGGAGTTATTACTGTTAATTCGGGGACTAACTACTATGTAGGTCTTTTTACTACTCCTTGGGCTACTATAGAAAGTTATGGCTATACCAACACTAACGTAACCCTAAATAGTGGTAGTTTCTCGGTTGCGGAAATTTCTGGAACTGCCGGTACCAATACAAATACGGGTTATAATCGAATACAGGTATCTGGTATTAACTGGGGTGCTCCTGGTGTTGGCACCACAGTTATTGGTGCTAATACTATTAATGTTCAGCAAAGTGTTTTGGGGAACGCAGTAACATTTACTTGTACCTCTGGTGAGTGGCCTGCAGTCAATGGTATGTTCCTGGCTACATGGAGTACTCTTTATGGTGCCTCCAACCCTGCTTCGGCTGCCCCACCGCTCCTACCAAATGTTGTTCTCTGGTATGCTCCTTTCGCTGATCTTAACCCTGTTACATTAAGTTCGGGAGACTCACTTGCCATCACGCCCACTTGGGCTAATGCCCCTTACCCAATGTAATTATAAGCGTACAAATATAAATAATGGCTAGGCCTAATTATGCATTAAACTCCTATACAGGAGCTGCTACTGCTGCTGTTCTTGTAGGAAGTGGTATTGGTGCAACTGATACTGTCCTAACTGTTTCAGGAACTAATAGCACTTGGAGCCCTTTAGGTTCTAATGGTGGATTTTTTCTTACCGTAGATTATGGGACAATATCAGAAGAGAAAATATTTGTTCCCTCTGGTTCTTGGGTATATACTAATTCACCTATAACTTTTTCTGGAGTTACTAGAGGGGTTGATAATACAACTGCTGTAACTCATATTAGTGGTGGTTTTATTACACCAGTATTTACTAGTACAGAAGCATCAGAAGCTAACTTTGTAGTAAGTTCTTTGGTGGGCGATGGTCCACAATTAACTACTAATTCACTAACTATTAGTGGCGCTTTAACTGTTAGTGGGACTATAAGTGCTAGTAACAATAAGATCACTAATCTTGCTGCCGGTTCTATCTCTACGGATGCCGTTAATTATGGACAATATTTAACACTTAGTGGCAATATAGGAACTATTTCCGGTTCTTTAGTAACATTAACAGGAGATGTTTCTACCATTAGCGGTTCTCTTACTACAATTAGTGGGATAGCTTATAGTGCTTTGCCATTAACTGGTGGAACAATGACTGGCCAGCTTGTTGCCATAGATATATCTGTATCTGGTCTAACTGGCGCTACTGCACCTTCTCGTTATGTAGGGGGCACTACATCTGGTGCGCCTACAACTGGTACTTTTGCAGTAGGGGACTTCGTTATTGACCAGAGTGGTCAGATATGGATTTGCACTACAGCGGGAACGCCAGGAACGTGGACTAAGGCGGGTGGGGGGGCGACGCTCCCCACAGGAGTGCTGGCCTACGTCGCGAACGCTGGTTCCAACAATGTCTCTGTTATCGAGGTTGCTACCAATCAGGTGATCTACACCATTCCCGTGGGAACTAGCCCCATCGGTGTAGCCATCACCCCCGACGGCAGCCACGTCTACGTCGCGAACTATGGTCCCAACAATGTCTCTGTTATCGCGACCGCCTCCAACACCGTCACGGCTACGGTCACAGTGGGAACTCACCCCTACAGTGTAGCCATCACCCCTGACGGCAGCCACGTCTACGTCGCGAACTATGGTGACGGCACCGTCAGCGTCATCGCGACCGCCTCCAACACCGTCACGGCTACGGTCACAGTGGGAACTAGCCCCTACAGTGTAGCCATCACCCCCGACGGCAGCCACGTCTACGTCGCGAACGCTGGTTCCAACACCGTCTCTGTCATCGCGACCGCCTCCAACACCGTCACGGCTACGGTCACAGTGGGAACTAGCCCCTACAGTGTAGCCATCACCCCCGACGGCAGCCACGTCTACGTCGCGAACATCAGTTCCAACACCGTCTCTGTTATCGCGACCGCCTCCAACACCGTCACGGCTACGGTCACAGTGGGAACTGGCCCCTACAGTGTAGCCATCACCCCCGACGGCAGCCACGTCTACGTCTCGAACTTCGGTGACGGCACCGTCAGCGTCATCGCGACCGCCTCCAACACCGTCACGGCTACGGTCACAGTGGGAACTAGCCCCCGTGGTGTAGCCGTCACCCCTGACGGCAGCCACGTCTACGTCGCGAACGCTGGTTCCAACACCGTCTCTGTTATCGCGACCGCCTCCAACACCGTCACGGCTACGGTCACAGTGGGAACTGGCCCCTACAGTGTAGCCATCGCATCATCTAATATCGCTGCCTCGTCCGCTGTAGTTACTTCCCAGGGGGCATCGCTAGCCACCGCTGTTACTCTGACTGCTAGCGCCACCACTACGGTCATGTCCCTAACTCTGGCCCCAGGAACGTGGGTAGTGGTGTCCCAGGTGGACCTTCTAACCGCTGCGGTGTCGGGGGGGAAATACACCCTTGCCACCACTCTGCCGGTAGGTCCATCGCCAGCGGGCAGCGTATTCGTGGATGAGACAGCAACCGCTAGTGAAATAACTCTCTCGCTGACTCAGGTAGTGACCATTTCAGCGGCTGCTACCTACAACATCACCGTGACGAACTCAACGGCCACTGCGGCTACCGCTCAGATAGCCAACACGGGCTACACCGCCTGGATGATCTAAGCCATGCTCGGCGGCAACTACCTCGGTAAAACGTACCTGGGGGCTAGATGACACTCGCCGGTTGGGGTTCGCTTCAGTGGGGGAGCGAGTGATATCAAATAACTCCCAAATATAACTCCATATAACTAAAGTTAGTAAATATTCACTGTATTTTTTAAAAAAAATTAAATAAGTGCAGATAGGTAAATATAGGATGAGTAAGTGTAGAAAGGTAAATAATGACTGACGTTCGTGATCAAATAGTAAGATGGGGTAAGTGGGGAGTAATTAACCACTCCAAATTTACGTATACTGAAGGCCCTACCCGTATGGAGGGTGTACACAAGCCTGGTGTTCTCCCTTGGCAAGGAGATTGTTCTGCTTGGGTAACTTGCTGCTATTCTTGGTCTAAGGCCCCAGATCCCAATGGGCTAAACTATGATGGTGAAGGCTATACTGGGACTCTTCTTTCTCATGGTAAAAAGATTACTCTTAAAGAAGCACTCCCTGGGGATATTGTAGTTTTTGGCCCTGGTACTGGAGTACATGCTGCACTTATTGTAGAAATTACTCCACAAATTATTTGCTCTTCTATGGGTAAACCTGGCGATCCTTCTCTTGTTTCGCTTAGAGAGCTGGAAAGTTTGGGAGTAGCCACTTTCTTACGAAATATTACTCAAGAAATACAAGTTCCTACATTAGACCCTACTCCTACACAGATTTCTAATGCCCACTTAACAATGCTTCATAACCCAACTCAAGTCAAAATAGCTGAAGCTAATGGGTGGAGAGTACTTTTGTGGAATGGATTCCATTTCATACCAGCTACAGCTGAAGTGCCTGCTGGTGTTCTAGTTTATTCCAATATCCACTGGAATATTAAAAGATAATATACAAATGAATTTATAACTAATGAGAATTAATTTTGTAATAGATACTCGTTTGGTATTTAATAATTAGATGGATCTTGCAAAACCTAATACCCAGGTTACTGTACCATACAGCAACCGAAATGCCTATTACTTTGTCCCAAGCAATAGCAAACATTATACAAAAGCTATATCAATTTTGAATATCTTTACTAGCAGGTCTTTTAAAAGCATATTTAAAAATCTACGTGCTTTATTGGTCAACCCTTCCTTATTGGCACGCTTAATCACTCGTGGGAGAGGTCCTCAGGTTGCTAATATTAATATTGGTGAAATGAAGAATAAAAAGAGTCTTGTTAGGTTAATAGAGGTCGTGCAGATTCAAATATCAAAATTTAATAAATCAATAACAAAGAATATTAAATCTATTTACATACAAAAAGTTAGAGATCGTGAAAGGACCTTCTTCCGTTTAATTAATATTGCTCTAATTCGTACAACTAGAACTTCTAAAGCATTATCAAAGAATGTGCGAAGTAATTTTATTAATAGTAATAGACTCAATAAAGTTAAAACAACTACTATTAAAGCAAATGAAATACAAAGTAATCGAGTAAATAAACAAAAGAGATGGTTTCCTGAAGCAGAAAGCATACAGGGAATTAATATTACTAAGATTAAACATGTAATTCTCCGCACTGTAAAAATTTTAGCCAATAAACTTTCTAAACAAAAAAATACTACTATTAGAGCTAATACTATTTCATCTATAAAATTCAATAAAAAGGCATCCAAAACCCCCATAGCTACACAAGTTGTCTCAGCCACCATTACCAGAGCAGCCACCAGAAGAAGAGGAATTACTTCAGGGATCACCTACACAATTGCATCGACTAGGGTACAAACTCTATTTCGTCAATTTAAAGCAGTTGCAGTTAATATAGTTAGACCAAATAAAGGTATAAAAAAGAACATTAGTGCCTCTACTATTAATACTTTGTTCATCACTAGAAATAATATTGCTTGGAAATTTTTATTAAAAATAGTAACAAAAATTGTATCTTTCAAGGCTCAAACTATTGAAATACCAGGTTATGCACTACCTGATCCGGACCTCAGAGATCCCAATATGCTTGATTCTTCTACTCCCTCTGTAGAAGGCACAATTTACGGTAACCCCGATGATGACAGTTTTATCGAATAGGCAACTCGCACTAGATGACGAAGAAGCAATCAAAAGGTAAAAAATGGCTCGTTATCCTAAGGCAAAGTGGATTGGCTGTAATGTTAGGAACTATTCAACTCAGGCTATCCAGCACAAGTTTATAGTAGTTCATGTAGCTCAAAGCAGCACCCAAAGTGGCACTGATTCCTGGTTCCAGAATCCAAATGCTATAGTTAGTGCTCACTTTTCAGTAGATAAAGATGGTACTGTTCACCAATATGTGGACACCAATGAGATGGCCTATGCTGAAATGGACCATAATATTAATTCTATTAGCATAGAACATATTGGATTTACCGGGGAACATTTAACCCCTCAACAACAAGCATCTGATAAAGAACTTTTTGCCTGGATTCATGCTATTCATGGGATTCGTTTGGTCCGCACTCATAACCCATCAGACCCACTCGGTGGCGTTATTGGCCACGGTGAACTAGGGGTTAATGGTGGTAACCATCCTGACTGCCCAGGGGCTAATATTTTAGCTGACGTAACCCATATTTTAGGAACCCCTGCGCCTAAGCCTCCAACACCTGTAACTCGGCCTGTGCTAAAACTAGGGTCGAGAGGAGCGCAGGTAACATTCTTACAGCATAAACTTCACATTCCTGCCGATGGGATTTTTGGTCCACAAACTGAAGCTGCTGTTAAACATTTTCAAATTCTTCATAAACTTCGTGCCAATGGAATGGTTGGACCTGCTATGTGGAAAGCATTAGGGGCATAACATAAATGTCTAATAGGCTTCGTGGAACTTTCCTAAATGGAATTGTAAATAGCATTAGTGCTGGTAACCCTGGTACATTAGTTCTATCTTCTGGGCTTAACATAGCTATCCCTAGTGGATCTTACTTACCAATTGTATTAAACCCACCACCTTATGCCCAGGTTTCTGGGACCACTGTCTTGTCAGAAATAGTATGGACTAGTGGAACTTATAGTCTCGGTACAAACACATATACAGTATTAAGAGCCCAAGAGGGGTCTAGCTCGCTTGGGGCACAAATTAATATTCCATATGCTGCTGGACCAACCCCTCAGGATTTTGGTATTATAAACTGGCAAGCTAATGGAGATTTTCCAACCCCTACAAACAGTGGAGAATTTCTTGTTTCTACATCAGGTGGAACTGCATTCCCTTCTTGGTTATTTGGGTACCTGGTCCCCAGCGGTGGAACTGCTGGTCAAGTAGTTGTTATTTCAGGTGGTGTCCCAACTCTCAGCAGTAGTATCTCTGGAATTAATATTATAGGGTTAACTATTAGTGGCTCTGCAATTTATGGTAATCTCTCTAATGCCACTATTTCAGGCTCTAGTATTATTAGTAATGTAACTAATATTTCTGGGTATTATCCTTTTATTAATATTTCTGGATTTCAAGTTTTAGGTTATTTGCCTAATACTACTATTTCAGGTTCACAAATAGCAGGAACTATTAATGCAACTCAGGTTTCGGGTGCATTAACTAATGTCACTGGTATTTCTGGTGTATATAATTATGGTACTTTAATATCAGGAGTAGTGAACGACTCTCTTGTTACTAACTCTACAATTAGTGGTAATATTTTTATAAATAACACCATTAGCAATACTACTTTTAGCGGCAGTATTCTTAATAATGCAGTTATTACGTCTCCAATGGAAGATTCCTACATTGCCAACCAAGGACTAAATGGAACTGTAACTATATATAATAATTTAAATTCAATATTTTATTATAATGTAACGTCTAGTGGTAATTTTATTATTAATTCTACTTATAGCGGTGGTACAATTAGTGGGAACCTTGGAATAGGGCAGAGTATTTCTTTCGTGGTACTGAATACCAACGGTGTAAGCGGATATTTCTTGACCGGATTTCAAATTGATGGATCGCCGCAGGCACTTCATTGGCAGGGTGGGGCAGCACCCACTCAAGGCAATATTAATGCTACGGACTATTATTCATTTTCGATTATCAAAACTAACAATAGTCCTACGTATTGGATAACCGCTGGAATTACAAAGGTAGTTTAATGCCTTTTCAAGCATCTTTTGAGGTACAAGGAGCCAAAGAGTGGGGCTTTTACGAACCAGAAATTCGATATATCCAAGATTCTTTTAATCGGAGTGCTACCAGCGGGACATTAGGCGTTAGCACGAATGGGCAACCTTGGAATATTTTAGCGGGTATTTGGTACGTAAATAGTAGTTATCAAGCAGAAACTGATAATACTGTTAGCAGTGGGGTTGGACCTTACCCTCTTGCTTCATTTGATTTGGTAGACATAAACCAATTAGGTTATATAAACGTTTCACCTGGTATTGGGTTAGCGTTTAGTATCCAAGATGCAAATAACTGGTATGCAGTCATTGGTTATGATAGTGAAACTCCTTATAGTTGTAACTGTGCTATTTGTTGTAGCTGTTGTACTTGCACGTATGGGTGCGTTACTGGCGCTAATTGTTCTGCTTGTGGTACTAGTTGCAACAGTTGTAATACTGGTGGTGTTTATTACGCAAATAATTGCACTGAATGTGGAAGTGCTTGTATTTCCTGCCAGTATGGATGCATTACTGGTCCAGACTGTCCTATTTGTGGTTCTACCTGTAACTGCATAAGTTGCAACTGTTCTACTTGTTATAATTATTACTATTATATATCTGTACTACAAAATGTAAATGGGACTATATCAACCGTCAATACTACTTCCATCACTCAAGATGCTGCTAGTATTTCTGTAGAATTAAAAACAGGTATAGTTAATTATTATGCGTATTCTACTAATATTTCAGGAATTATTGCTGAGCCTTATGGATTAGGTACAGTTTTAGCCAGTGGAACTTTCACTATTTCAGGAACTTTTGGCACTCAAATAGGAATGGTTAAATCTCCTAGCTATTATATTCAAGGAACTACTACAAGCGGTTTCTATGGGACTGGTTTATAGTGTATAATATATATAGTACTTTAAAATAAATTGTGTTAAGGAGAAATTTTTAATGAGCAATATTCAAGAACATAATCATGGTTTGGAACACCCTTATGTTTTAGCTTTCGTAATTGATGGTGAAGTTGTAGACACACTGCGATCACATAAACAATTAGGGGTAATATTACTGAGTAACCCATTAATTGTTGATATTACTAATACACCAAACGTAAGTATCGGAGACGGTTATGACGAGACAACTAAAACATTTAAGGATATTTTAGATGACTGATAGCGAAGAAGTACAAAAAGAAGCTCGCCCTTGGGATTTTTTTAAAAAGAGTATTGGGAGAACCCCTATAGAGAAAGCAAAAGAACGTTATTCTATTTGTAAAAATTGTCCCCAATTTATTCCGGTTACTACACAATGTAAAGAATGTGGGTGTATTATGAAAGCTAAAGTGAAGTTACCACATGCTAGTTGCCCATTAGAAAAATGGGATGCTATAGTTCTTGATTCTTTGGATGATGAAAAAGTCGAAGAAGTTATTGATAAATAGTTTATGATGTAAATGAATATTCATATTATGAACGGTTAATATTAAAAAATGAGATTACGACCAGTCCCACTTTATGCAGACCAATATCCAATTGGTGTGGCCATCTTCAATAATGGCGTATTGACCGATCCAGATAATGATACTGTATATTTACAGGTTACGCAGCCAAGTAGTAATACAATTGTTGTTGCTAGTGGGACATTGGCTACTAGACAAGGTGTTGGCCTTTATCAATATTTATTGAGTAATAACCAAACAACGGTTCCTGGAATTGACCAAATAACTTGGAGCTGGACTGCTTCTGGTATCCCTATAACATTTGTTGACTCTTATTTTCAAGCCAACACTCCGATGTACTACTATAGTGGATTGACAGAAGATCAAAGAAATATAGTAGTTAGTATAGGTCACAGAATTGATAGATCATTCGATAGTTCATATGGTGGGCCATACCTACAAGATTTGCCACAATCAGGCATGAATCTATATGAAGATGTTGCTATGGTCTGGACAAACGAAACGATGGACTATATTAACTATGAATTCCAGCCAGTCTTTAATCCAGCATGGGGCGTTGGCGTAAATGCTATTGCTCAAATACCTCAACAGTATCAAGGGATGGTTAACTCACAGGTTTATGCTCATCTATTAAAGCATATAGCTAGAAACTACATAGAACAACCAATGCCAGAAAATATGACAGCAGTTTGGAATAATCGTAGAGATTATTATCAACGTTGGTGGAGTTTATATTTATTCGATAAAGAGATCGCTGATAAACAATTACGTCAGGTAAAGCGTTGGTATTTGGTTGGTTCGAAGCGAGCTACGTTGTTGGCTGGTGGGTTAATTCCAAGGACCTTCATTAACCCTGCTTCACCACACGCCAGCTACGCCAGTGCAAACATAGGGGGGTTCTAGTGTCAAGGTTTATTGAAGCAAAATCTTTAAAAGACCCATCATTAAATAAAGTTGATGAAGATACAGCAGATAAACCATTAAAACTTTTCAGTATGTATAGACGTGGAGATATTTCAGAAGATCATGATGAAAATCAAAGGACAGATTCAGATAAACCACAGTTTGACGGAGTAATATTTAGAAGTGGTAAAGCTGTAATCAGCTGGAATACAGAAGCAAAATCTGTAGCTGTTTTTGATAGCTTTGAAGAACTGATGAAAATACATGGTCATATGGGGCCTAAAGACGATAGATATGAATCTGAAATAATTTATTATGATGTCACAGAAAAAAAAGATTAAATAAGAATGCCTAATAATCCTATCTTTTCTCCTACAGACATAGCTAATAGTCCTTCCTATCAACCTATCATATCGCCTACACCACCAGCGACTTTACCCGAACAAACTGAGTCTCTTATATATGTTCAAAAATATAGAGAGCAAAATAGTGAAATAGACTTACAAAGATTTCATGATGAAACACTCCAAAATTTTGGAGAACAATGTTTGCTAAGATTATTATGGAGGGCTGAAGATTTTACTGCAGGTTTAGTAGGTCGTTGTACAGTTTGTCAAGATAATCAAAGCCCAACAAGTCCAAATATTACTACTCAACAAAGAGTAGCAAAAGTTTATGGACAATCAGGTAATACATATTGTCCAAATTGTTTTGGGACTTCATTTGATGGTGGCTTCCAAAATGTTGTATACCAATTATTTATGTTGGCGGCAGACACACAAGATAAACGTAATAATCAGGTTGTTGGTCAATTCTGGAATCAAAATCCAAGAGTACAGTTTAGTTGGTACCCACAGATACGGCAAGGAGATCTAGTTGCTAGAGTTGAATCTTGGAGCGAAAATACTCCAACTCTAACTTCACAAATATTTGTTGTGTCTAATGTAGAACCTATTACTGTGCGTACAGGCCCAGGCCCATCTGCTGAATACCCTTATAGAACTGGTACACAGCCATTTCAAAATACTACTAAAATAGTTGCTCAGGTATGCACTCTGGAGAATCTACAACCAGGTCATCCATACTTTTCGGTGCCACTTTCCTAATTTCGAGGGAGTAAATGATATGGAATGGAAATATCGTTACGCCTCTTCTGATAAGTCAATGGTTGTCAAACAACTATCCAAAGACTACCCTCCTAATTCCTTGAATTGGGTAAAAGAAGCTAAATGGGAAGGCCCAGAAAGAGTAGACATTGAAGATGTTAATTATGCTAATTACAAAAATTGGCAAGCACATCATGAACAAAAAAAAGTAAAGAAATTTGAAAAGAAAATTTCTAACGGTAAGATGAAGCCAGTAATATTAGTTAAGACTCCTAAAAATAAGAAATATATAGTTATTGATGGACATCATCGAGCACTTGCTTATCGTAATCTCAAGAGACCTTTAATGGCTTGGATAGGTTATACCAAATCAGAAACTGGCCCATGGGATGAATTTCATGACAAGCAAAGACATTCAGATAATCCAAACTCTACTAAGGCAGCTTAATTAAATGATTTACCCGATGCCTGATTCCGTAACGAGAGCAATTACTCAAAGAGCTATTACCTTGGCTGCTTATAGTGCTCCTAAAAAGAGTGGTAAGGGGGCAGAAAGCTTCCAGGCAGCAAATTCAACTGGCAAGTTGGCCATTTCTGTCCCACATGAATATGGGTATATGATAGCCCTTGATAAGGGTTATGACCCATATGTAATGTATGGATTAGCTGGGAAAACTATCCCAATTAGAGATGCTAGCGGGCGTATTAATTTCAGAACAGCTTTTGGTGCTAGTGCTCCTGGGAAAAGAAAAATTATCAGTAGAAATGCTCAAGGGCAAATCATTGAAACAAAAATCATGTGGAAAAATCCTGGTATGAAGGGTATGCATTTTATTGAAAATGCTCTTAGGCAAGCAGTTATGGAATGGAAAAATGCTGCTGGTCCCGAAGAAATATTAAATATGATCGCGGCTACTGGTGCCGCTGGTGCTGCATTTGTTGACACAATTAATCATATGCGATTTTAGTTTATAGAAAGATAGGTAACTAAAATTTACCGTACCGCAGTTAAGACTACATTGATCACGGCTTTAGCCGCATATATTAACACAATCAATCCTGGTTCAGCATTTCCTCAGGGTGGTATTCCTAATAATATCACAGAAGAATTAACACCAACTCAGTTTAATATAGAATATCCTCTAATAGAAGCATCTTGGCCAAGTATATATGTCCACTTTACTCCAATTACTACTCAGTGGACAGGTTTAGACCCAAATTTCTATTATGTTGTGAGTGGAACAAATATAGTTTGTGACCGACAAATATACTTTGAAGGTTATATCGACTTCCAAATTTTAGCAATGGCCTCAGAAGAAAGAGACAAATTAGCTGATAGTATTGATAATTTAATATTATTTGATACATTATCAGCTGGCAGTACAGCCTTTTATGATTCTCTCTATACAGACGATTTAGTTGGGCTGACCATCCTATCTTCTAAAACTAGACCTCTTGGTGACACTATTGTTCCAGGAACTCCATTTTCAGCAGAAGCTCTTTCATATGAAGCAACTATTAGAGTTCAATGTATAGGCCAAGCCTATGAGCCAAAATATGACTATAATCCGCCAATTTTAAACAGCGTTGTCATTAGTGGAATGTCTACTTATGGTACAAACCCGTTTGCCTTTACAGTTTCTTAAAGAATCTATATTGTTTTTACTTTTAATTAGTAAACAACAATAACAATCGCACTAGAAACTGAGAAGGTTAAACCCTTTCAGGAGATCTTATGAGCCCAATTCCAGGATACCAAACTCCAGGTGTATACGTACAACAGGCACCCTCACCTGTCATAAATAATGCCGTATTAAGTTCATCACCTAACGTTTTATTTGTAACGTTCGCTCCGAACTTACCAACAAACTCCCAGAATGACACATTTTTATTTACGTCAACTTCTGGTATCCAAACGTTTACTCTTAGTCAGAATAGCACAATTTCCAATTTCGTACTAACAAATAGTTTAACTGGAAGTCCACTTGTTAGTGGGACAAACTATTCTGGCCCTACTACTGTTAGTGGAGTTACTACTTTTACTACTATTAGTGGTTCTTCATTTGTTTATAATAGTACTTATCTGCAGGCTTCATATTCCTATACTACAGTAACACCTGGGACACAATATACCTTTAGTGATTACAACAGTGCAGTCAATGTTTTCGGCCAACCATTTGTCTATAGCGGTTCAACACCAGTTGTCAATTCTCCAGCTTCACTTGCTGCGTCTCTTGCTTTCCAGAATGGTGCTTCACAGGTAAGTCTGTACAACATTGTTTCTTCTAGTGGTTCTTTAGTGGACTTCTTAAGTGCGATCCAATCATTTGCTGGAATGGACAACTTTGATGCAATTGTACCTCTAGTATATGACACTACCTATAATAGTGCTGCAACTGGTCCATTATTCAAAGGCCTTTCTCAGTTCCTCAACTCACAGGCTAACAATGGGATATTCCAGAGGGCGTTTATTGGGCTTGATAGTTCAGTTGCCGCTGGGCCAGCAACATTCAACATCCCAATTAATATTGCTAATGACATAAGTTCTGGTAGAGTTAGTATTGTTAATCTTCCAACAGTAAATTACAACCCTGGATTTAACAATGCCACAGGTACAACTACTGGGGTAATTAGCCTTAATGGATATTACGTAGCTGCTGCGTTAGCAGGTATGTGGGGATCACAACCACCGCAAGTTCCATTAACCAATCAGTCAGTAGCTGGTTTTGCTGGGATTTCTAATCAATTAACGACTCCTCAAGAAACTACTCAACAATCATACGGTGTACTCGTGGTTGCTCAAAAGAGAAATGGTACTATGTATGTCCGACAAGGACTCACTACTAATACTAGCAACTGGCTAACTCAAGAAGTTTCAATTAATTCTGTTGGAGACTACGTTGCTAAAAACTTTAAGCAGAACTTCCTCAATGCTAATTTAATTGGTCAGGCTTTAACATCATCAGTTATGGCTTCAATTAATAACTTGGCCGTTGGTGTCTTGAGTGATCTGCAAACATCTGGTGTAATTCAAGGGTACACAGGAATTAGCGTTAACCAAAATGTTAATAACCCAACACAAGTTTTAGTTTCATTCTTGTACTCACCAACCATTCCATTGAACTACATTAATGTAACTGTTGCCATTAATACTTCTAGTGGCGCGTTCACTGTAATAGCGGCTTAAGGATACGTAAATGACTGTTACAAATATCAGAGTCGGTGGTTCTTACACTAGGTTAACATGGGCTGCGGCTGGTTCCACATCTCCAGTTAACCTAGCATGGGTAGATGTTATCCAAGAATCAGCCCCTCAACCAGTTGCTCAAGCTCAGCCTATCCAGCCAGTTGATAGCGAATATCCACTAGAAATTGCCTTCCCTGGGGCTCTTGAGGCTGGTTCACTTACAGTAACTATCCGTGAACAATGGAACACTGAAGTTTGGAATGCCTTCTATTCAACTTATAACGACATTCCTGCTGATTTTGCAAGTAATAGCGGTGCTGGCAATATAATTATCTCTGACTTGTTAGGTGTTTTCAAGGCACAATTAGCCGCTGGGAAAGTCCACTTATCGAAAATTATTTTGGACCCAACTACTCGTAAGCCAATTCGTCAGGTCCACTATCTTAACCCAACTATTATAAATGTTGCAATTGATGAAACTGTTAACATTGGGACAATGACTTTCCCCAAGTCAATCCAGTTTATGTACACTCAACGCCTTGAGACATACGCAGTTGCTCCTCCTGGGTACACTGGTACTGTTACTGGCAACCCAGGTTCTCTAATTCCTCCAACCGCTAACCAACCAGGGTCTATCGGTTAGTAAAGATCTATAAACCAGCTACCTACCAAAGGTACTAAACAAGGAAACATACATGCCATCAAGATATATTCAAGTTTCACTCCAGCCAGGAGTCGGTCAAGCTATTCTGCCTGACCACCGTAAGCTTCTACCTGGACAGACCCTTGTTGTAGACTATGAAACCTTTAAAAAGATTTCATTACAGGCTCGACAAAACATTCTATCATTTGTTCCAGTAAGTGACTCTGTCACCGCTGCTACTGGGTTTGTCCCGGCACAGGTTGGCACAGGGGTTAACGACCAACTAAATATTGAGGCAGCTCTCTATACAGTTAGCACAACCCCAATTAGTTACAATGCTGCAGGCTTCTCTGCTCAGGGATTTACTGATCCCAATACTAACACTGGTGTTGGTCTCAATACAGTTAACTTTGGCAGCACTACCAACAACGACTTTACTGGTCCTGCTGGAGAACGTTACACCTACATCTTTAATGCTGGTGTGAACATTTCTGGTACCCAAGTAGTTGTTTGGTCTGACAAGAACAACCGGTTTGTCACTAATCAGCGCCCAACTTACCAAGTAGCCAAGGATGGTCTTGGCACCCAGTATGTCACTACATTTACTGATACTGCTACAACCCCTTCTACTATTGGCACATTACAAGGCCAATTTGCTGGTGTGGCCCTAGTTAACATTCCTAGTGGATACTATGGGTTCATTCAAACTGAGGGATTCTGCCCTGCTGTTTCAGTCAGTGGTGTAGTTGCCAACGGTGGGACTCTAGCTGTTGGTGGAGTAGGCGTTGCCGTATACCAGGCTCCTACTCTGACAAGTACTACCGGTAATGGCATTGTATCTGGCTCAGCACTTGCTAACAACGTATTCGGGACTGCTCTAGTAAGTGGTACTAACTCCACAGTTGCTGCCGATCTTCGTAGTACTTTGCCCAAGACACCCTACAATCGTTTCCTGAATCGCAACTAGCTAGCTAACTTCTAATTAGTTGGACAATCTATCGATTTTGTGATATAATATATATATAAATATATTTACATTACAAAGGAATAACATTGTCTGATCTAACTTTCGATGATAAGTGGAAGAAAGACTTTGAAGGTTTACTTTACTTAGGTAAACTTGAAAAAGAAGTTACTTCTATACCACTACATACATTTGTAGTTCGTACTTTAACGGTCAACGAACAATTAGAAGTTCTTCTAATAACCCAGCCGTATGCTGATGGTATTGGTTACGCTAGAGCATATAAAGCAGCGGTAGTAGCTGCTGGCCTAGTTCATATTGACGGCCAAGAATTAATTCAAACTAATAAAAGTTCTAATATTCTTCGGCAAAAATGGGATTACATAACCAACGGATGGTACGAACCAGTAATCGACATTCTTTATGAAGAGATTGACCAACTACATGTTCGTATGATTGAAGTGTGCCAAGAAATTGGTGTCCTCCCCAGCGAAGATGATATAGTAAAGATTTTCGTAGAGAACGGTGGTAGTGAAGACCCAAAAGAATAGAAGTAGACCCTTACGTTATGTATCACGTTAAAGTGGCACGTGAAAGGGGACTACTAAATGATAGGAATGGGAATTTACTACACGAAAGATTATTGATGCAAGAACTTGTCAATGACAAAATACAAGAAGCATCTATTGTTCAAGAAAAGCTCGAAACACAAATCATGATTCACCGTCCTGATATTTGGGAAGAAATTCGTAAAGAACGAGAAGAAGCTAATGCAATGGGTCTTGACAAGATTGTTTATCAGCCTGCTCCAGAAACAATGGAAGAATACCTTGAACTTGAAAAGATGTTCGATAATTTTGATGACATCCAATTTGTTCCTGTCAATGAAGAGCCTCCACCAGAAGCTACGTTCTTTAATGGAGTGCCAATCGAAGGCCTCGGTGACGATTAACAATGGATAACATCACTGGTTTCGGTGGTAACGGCGACGAGATCGGTCTTGGCCTAAATCTAAATTCTAATGTTAGTGGCGTTAAAGATGATTTTAATGCCATTGACCAAATATTACAACAAATGGTTAAGGACCAAGAAACACTTAATGGTATTCAAAGTGACTCTTTTGATAAAGTAAAATCAATTACTCAAGAGGTCAGAGCTTCTGCTGAACAAGCTCAACAATTAATAGGTATTTTTAGAGCTCTACGCGGGGAACAAGAAGGAACTGTACAAAGTGCTAAACAATTAGCTGCAACTTACCAACAATTAAATAATGAATTACAGAAGGCGCAGCAGAACAAAACTAGGTTAGGCATAACATCTCCAAGTGTTGGAGTGCCGGGCTCTACGCCCCCTACAGGCAGCGTAGGACCGATTCCAGGAGTTCCAGTTACTCAAACTGGAGCTGGCGGTGGTGGTGGTGTTAGGCCACCAAATACAAGTTCAACTGCTGGATTTGCTAAAGAGCCTGATGATTTCTTTGGTGGAGGCCCAGGGCCATCTGGAGGCGGTTCATTTGATGGATTAGATATGGGCATGACCGATCCGGCTGAATTAGAAGACGCAGACTTAGTAGGGTTGCCTGGAGGATCAGGGAGTGGTGGTGGCGCTAGAAGGGCAACAAGGTCGGCTGCTACCAACGAACACTATAAAACTATAGCGGACCTTTCTTTGGCCCTATTCCCGAAAGCAGGCTATTACAGAAATTTGCGTAGGGCTAGATGGTTAACTCGTAATGAGGGCAGTACGATTAACAAATTTATTGGCTCTAAAGTTGGTCAGCGAACCGGACTAGCATTGAATAGACTCGGTGGTGGCCAAACCCTATTAGGGCCTAAAGGTTACCAACTATTCCCATTTGCTCAAAATGAAAATGGAGATTACGTTGATACTGAAAATAATGTGGTTAACGGCAAATATGGTTTACAGAATTCTTCGGGCAATTTTTTACCTCAAGGCGGTCCTGGGAAAGAGCAACCAACATGGGCTTGGAGTGGTACAGGTGAAATGCCTCCATTGCCTCCCGAAGATCTTGGAGCTCAAGCATTCAACCCTTGGAATCGTCCTAACTTAACTGCTACCGGTGAAGGTGCAGCAAAGATTGCTGGGGGTATAGCTGCAGCAAAATACATAAAAGCTAGAGGAGGAGGCCTTTTTAGAGAAGGGCAACTCTACACTGGGCTCACTGGTGGGACTGGCATAGCTGGTGCATTAAAATATGACATAGGTGCTCAAGCGACTAGTTGGTTTGGGCTTAATCCATTGGAATCATATGGGCAAGCCAAACAGATTAATATGCAGAACCTTGCATTAGGTTATCGTGGTAATTTATTAAATCAGGCTAACTCTTTTGGTAATCAGGCTCTCCAAAAATATGGAGTAGACCCTCAGACATCTATGCAGATGTTTGGACAAATGGTAATGCAGGCTGGCGTATCTTTAAGTGATCTTAACACATCCCTCTCAACATTGGCGCAAACTGCTAGTACAACTAATACTAGTTTTTCACAGTTGCAACAAAATGTAATACAATACTCACAAATTGGTAGCAGCATTGGATTAACTGGCAACCAGAATGCCACATTTGCTACAGCTGCCGCTCAATTTGCTGCTGGACAACCTGGATTAGGAGCAACTGGTGCCAACCCAGCAAATATTATGGACAGTATGGTTGGTCAAGCATTAGTAGCCCAGCAGATGGGTACAAGTTATCTTGGGTTACCAGCTGCGGCACAACAACAAGGGGCTGCTGGCATATTAGGTGGTGAAATATCAGTTAATGAAGGTCTAGTGAATAGAGTTGGCCTTAACAAAAGTAACTATCAAAATAGTAGTGCTTTACTAGGTTCATATCAGAAATTTAAGTTATTAATGAGCACAATACCAGGAATGCAAAAAGAAGCAAATCTATCATACCCTAATTATGTTAAGTATATAGGTAATATGTTCGGAGGGAAAACAGCAGTTGGACTCCACAAGACACTTGAATCAGGCTTTTCTCAAGCCCTTGGTCAAAAAGCAGGAGAAAGTCCCAGCCAAGCTATTGCTAGTGCGATTGGCGGTGTTGGAGCATCACCAGATAACAGTATTATACAAGATATGCAAAAGATCGACAGACAACAAAAATGGAAAAGCATTGGTGTAATGGCTGGCGGCAAATTCATGACTATTCCACAAATTGATCAACTCCCTTATGCTCAACGGGCAGCTTTAGAGTCAAAGATCGCTACTGGAGAGATCTCTCTTTCCCATATAAATCAACATGGGAAACTAATTAAGGGCCATTATGCTAATAGTACTTTAATGGATCTTCAAGGGAAATCATCAGAACAATTTGGTCTGTTTGGGCAAACACCTAATTTAGCAGCAATGCATAAAGCCGAAAAAAGGTCTATGACAATTGAACTTGGTCAGAATGCTAAACAATACTTTACATTAATAGATAATCCTGGTGCCCTAAACCGTAGTATGAATAAATATGCACAAGCTAATGGTAAGGCAACTTCAACATGGGGAAATCCCCCTGCTGCCAACGTGCCCAAGCACCCTAAATAATCATAAAAAAAATAAATTATGACTACCGGCTCTATTAATAAAAAGTATCAACATAAAACTGCATATTTATCTAACAACCCAAATACGATACTTTTGACTCTTCCATTCTCTCCTAATCAGCTTGAATGGAGTTATACTTTAAATAAGGTAAGTTTTGACACTTATGGCGGACGTATAACCCAACTCTTATCAGTAAAAATTAATCAGATGTCTTTGCAAGCAGATGCTGGTAGCCGACAAAATCTAATGAATATATATACTAGTATTAAACAATTACAGGAAGATCAAATTGTTAATCGATTACCTCTTATCCTAACGGTTCCGGCAGATAGTCCTTTAAAATCTAGTAGCGTTGTTAATGGAGAAATTATAAGTCAAAGCACCCCTATAACTCTTAGTTTATGGTTTAGTGATATGCAAATTGGATTTGATCCGACAACTGTTACTTATCCATATATAATAAATTTTAATGTAGCTGATGATAGTTATCCTGGCAATAACTCATATAGTAGTCTTAGTAAAGTTATAACTAATGGTGAAATTTCAAAATTATTTGCTAAATCTGCTGGTCATAATGAAATTGATTTTGGAACCACTTCTTCATTAACATATGCTGGCCTACAAAATCTAACTAATGCTCAGGTCACTGCCAAGAATAAGGGCACAAAAGGTCTAACTATCAAGAAGGAAGAACTAATGTTCCCTAATTCAGGTCCAGGAGGGCTTACTCCATAATGGCTGTTAGTTCCAATGCATCTTGTCCGGTGAGTGGGCCAATTTACCAAGAGGACTTAGAGATAGTTAATTTAGGCTCGTTCTCATGGTCAAACTATAATGGTATCATACATTCTTCGACTACTTTAAATGTTGAGAATGCTAATGATTGGATACCACAATAATGTCTTCTAGTGGTGTTTACAGGCCTACTTCTAATGCTCATTTAACATTAGTTGATCGGTATGGTAATACACTCTTAGACACTGACATAGACATTTTATCATTTGATACTTCTACTTATACACAGTATGATACTGACCAAGTACAACGTGGACTAGCATGGATGCCAATTCGTCGTTCAGAAATGTTTGTAGACTTTAGTATTATTTGGCCATTTATAAGTAAAAATCGACCAAATGCATTTGAAGAAATGCAGTCTTTTCAAAATGCTATTAGGGTCCATCAACAAGAGTCTGTCCTTACTAGGGGGTTACCATACCCAGCAGTACTCAATTATTACAATAACAGTAATAATCAAGACCCATTAGTTACTAATAATTTACCTCATCTTGGGAACAGCGCACAATTAGTAACAGATACAAATAATTTAACTAATAATACAGATGCTAAACAATTACAGCCCTTAACATACCAAGGGTGGATTGACACTTCAGATAAAATATACCAACGGTTTAAATCATATTTTGTTACTTCTTATCACATGAATATACTTAATAGTGCAAATGATATTAATTATGCAAGTACTTTATCTGCATTAGGTTTAGGCGCTACCGCAGCAGTAAAGCCTTCTACTATAAATAATTCATCCTTTCAACCAATTGCTATTAGTTCAAATTATGTAGTTGGCCCAGTAGATATTAATCAAATAGCGGGGATCATTAACTAACTCATGTCTCTAGGCCAGAACGAACAGTTTTTTTACTCACCAGACGTTAGAATATTTATCAACAGTATTACTGAAGGTGGGATTATAGAAGTAAGTGACGACTTTATGTCACTCACAATAGATCGTAATATTAATGCAGTTAGTATTGCGAGTATATACTTAGCGAATAATGGGTTTAAATATACTCCGGCATCTAAAAAATTCTCTGCGCCCAGTGTTCAACCACCGGTAATTAATACAATGGATGAAATAATAATTTTTCTTAAAAAAGAAAGTTATTATCAATACTTTACTGGATTTGTAACTTATGCGCCAATAGTTACTCTTATCCCAGAGCCAATTTTGATTAATGCCAGTTGCACTCTTTATAAAGCTCAAAATAGTTTTTGGGACGCTGGGGCAATTGAATACGAAGGTATTATCCCTGGCATTCTACAAAATGCACAAATATTTGGTGGCAACGTACAAAACACTGACGGTGGCGTAGCAACAGGTATGACTAGGTTATTAACCTTAGTGGCTAACTGGAATAAAAATGATATTCATATTGGTGGTGTTCCTCCTCTGTGGGTAAGTTTTGCAACTGATGTATATAAGCAAACTCAGGTTCAATTAAAAGATAAAAATGCTACAAGTTTTAAAGACATTATAAACTACTTAGAAGTAACTGGCAGTAACCCTGGTTCAATAACTGATACAACAACACAGGGCAAAACTGGTGTTAATGACGGTACTATTTCTTCTCTTGGTGCTCCTGGTGCTCCAGCTGGTACTGCTCTTAGAGGGATTACTAGTGGTGACACTATAACTGCTACATTTGCTACGGTGTCAGAGATGAAGAGTTACGAAAACGTTGGTCATAAAAGAATGCCTAATGTTAGTACGATTGTAGAAAATACCAATGATACTCAATTTTGGGTGGCTGTACCCTTTACTTATTTTGCTAGTGAAGTTGGAGATCCATCTATAGCTGAACAATGGTTAAAGGGTGCTATTGGTCCTTTTAAATACCCTTATGCTGCACAAGATGGTCGATTGCTTATAATAACTAATACTGTTGGTGGCAAAGTAAGACAAATTCAAGCTCATGCTTCATATGCCATTAAAGATAGTTTACATCTTAATGGCGCTGACATTATTTTATCAGAAGCTGCTTTTATTTCTCTTGGTGGCACTACATCGCCTAGTTCAAGTATATTGAAGAATATTTCAATTGATGGATGGGTAAACCCTAGTCATGGGAACTTAGTAGGTGGAGCTGTTGCTCCTCCTGTGGCTCCAAGTCCTCGGTCTAAAGGAACTGCACCACAACCAAGTTCACCAAATGGTATATTTCCACAATGGGAATATAACCTACTAAACCCTAAACTTAGTACTAGCGAATTAGGCCCTTCAGCATCTCCTTCGGCAAAAGCACGGAATAGCAATTATGAACAATGGGAGTATGAACTTTTAAGCGGGCTGGGCGGTAACCCTAACCAATTACCAGTAAGTCTTGAAGCTCTCGCACGAATGGCTCATATGGAAGGTGGTGCGTGGCATTTTAATTGGCTTAATATTTCTTCTCCACCACAATATCCAATAATTGGTGCAACAGGTGTACTAAAAGGGAATCCAGATTACATTGCTGTATTCCCTAATACAGCTGCTGGAGTTGCTGGAACAATTGAATTCTTCAATAACTCAACTTATTCGCAAGCATTTAAACGTGAATTGCTTAACCCAAATGCTACTTTAGCTTCAATCGCTGCGTCAATGCAAGGTAGTTCATGGGGTCAAGCTGACATTAATGCAGTTCTTTATGGCAGTTCAGCTGCACCAACTAACCAAGGTAACCCCAATAATATAGCTGGTTTGAATAATAGTACTGGCAATTACAACTTTAATACCACGCAAGGAGTAGTTGGTTTTGACGCCAACTCAACAATTCTAGCTGGCTCTCCCCGTGCATTCATTACTGATGTTTCAGTTCTTTCAACCCTTACTACATTATCTACAATGGGGCTAAGAGAATTCCAAAGTGGCCCAGATGGTAGTTTCTTATCTTGGTACCCAGATTACTTTGGGTTATATGGGACTGCTCCAGTTTTAAGTGTATACGATATTGAAATAATTGACTTTAGTATTTACCACGATGACACCCAGTTATATACACATATTGGTGTGAGTGGTGATCCAACTTCAATTGGTTCTGTGTCTTTGGTTGACTGGTTAATGACAAATGGAATTATTACCATTGAAAATAACGCTATTTTAGGATTATTATTTGGTACTGATCCTGCTACTATTAGCACATCAATGAATAGTTTATTAGCACAAAAAATTGATATTAATACATTTGCTAAACAGTTCTTAAAAAGATATGGTATGAGGCCATATGTTGACTCTGAACCTATGATTCGGTCAGAACTTATGGAATTTATGTATGCTTTACAAGAATTCTTATATTTGTGGTCACAACAATATGCTACTAATGTTACATTTACTTTTATGCCAGAACTATATCCTGGTATGTTAATTGAAATTGCTGATCATGGAATTCAGGTTTATGTTCAATCAGTAAGTCAAAGTTGTTCACGGGATGGAGGTTTTACTACCAACGCAGTCGTGACATCTCCAACTAGAATTATTGGTAAAAAGAGTATTCAAGAAAATGGCAAAACAAAAATAATAAATAACGTAGTACCACTTGATTTTGGCTACCCAATTGCCCAATTATAATTTGATTAATATTAATAGATATGGTATACTTAATATAATATGGTTTTAAGTCAAAAATCTGTTCTTGGTAGCTTGGCTGGCGTTACACGTAGAGTTACATTAATAACTAACCCCACTTATTCTACTTCAACTGGTAGTTGGCTCGTTAATGGTTTAGATGCTGATAACCAACAATGGCAGATTGATCTAACGGTTCTTCCTCCTGGGATAACACAGGACTTAATAAAAGCTGGGCAGCAATGGTTCATAGAACGAACAACAACCTATAATAGGCTCACACTTTTTGTTGGAGAAATGGCTATAAAAACTAGTAAACTCCCTGGTTTTCATGGAAGATTTTATAGTACAACAAGCCAATCAACTACAGCCAATACACCTACATTAGTTAGTTTTAATGCAACTGAAGATAATTTGGGGTTTCTTCTAGCTAGTAATACAGAAATTATTGTAGAAAATACTGGAGTTTATTATATACATTTCAGACTTCAAGCCTCTTCAACGACTTCTGCTGCACAAACTATTAATAGTTGGTACCGATTAAACGGAACTGACCTTGCTTATAGTGCTAATGAGAATACCTTAACGGGTAATGGTTTAGCACTAATTTCGAGAAACGAAATGTTAAATTTGAACACAAACGATATATTACAGATAGTATGGGCCGCTAGCACTAGTAATGTTTCTCTGACCACTCAACCAGCACAAACTATACCCTTTACAATGCCAGGGGTCCCTGCTATGGCTGTCTCTATTTTACAACTATAACAAATCGCTTGAGATACTGAGAGACCATAAGATGAAGACATTAACTGTGCAGAATGGAGATCTGCAACTCGACAATTCAGGCAGATTAATGTTTCAGGCTGGTGCCAATAAATTAATTCAAGATCTAACCTTGTGGCTAGAAGAACCAATTGGGACTGGTTTTACTACTCCTAATTTTGGTAGTACTCTTCCAGATTTTATTGGACAGAACTTTACTCCTTATTTGTCTGCTAAAATACAAGCTGAAGCCTTAAGAATATTTACGCTCTATCAGCAAAATCAAATTTCTGCGCTCAAGAATGCTCAAAACCTATCACAATTGGGCAACTGGAATAAATCTGAGATTATTAACTCAATTGACAATATTAGTGTATACCCAGATTCTAATCTACCAACAATTATAAATGTAGCTGTAAATATTACTACATTATCTAATCTTAGTATAACCATTAATCTATTTGTCACTTCTAACGGTATACAGGTGAAACAGTAATGGCACAGGCAGTATCTATTCTTCAACGGCTCTTAACGAGTCTTACTGCACAGGACCCTACATGGGATGTTTCAGTTGGATCAGCAACTTATAAAATTTTTGAGTCAATATCTAATGAATTAGCTACTGCAATTAATACAAACACCCTTACCTCCTACAGCTTTGATGTAAAAAGTAAGTCTGGGATTGCCCTAGATGCTTTCGTAAATATATTTGGTATTAATCGTAGGCTTGGTACTAGAGCAGTGGGTTCGGTATCCTTTAGTTTAAGTTCACCAGCTAACCAGATTCTTATAGTGCCAATTGGTACTCAAGTTTTTGTCCCAGGATCTCAGTCCAATACTGGAAATAATATATACTTTACTACAGTAGCTACTGCCTTTATTGGAATTGGACAAACTGAGGTTCAAGTCCCAATTCAAGCCGTTCTACCTGGTAGTTTCAGTAATGTTCAGGCACAAACCATTACTTCTGTAACTACCGCTCTAATTGGTAGTCCATCAGTTATTAACTATACCCCTTCCCAAGGTGGTACGGATACTGAAACTGACATTCAGCTACAAACTAGATTTTTACAAACTGTATTTTCTAATATTTCTGGTACTGTAGATAAATATGTACAGATGGCATTACAAGATTCTAATGTTACTCAGGTTAATGTTGTTGGGGCTCAACAAACTTATACTGAACAGGATCAAGTTTGGACTACAATAAGCGGTAATAGCACTTTTATCCCAGCATTAAGTTTCCAGGCTCAATTAACAGCAACCAGTGGATCAAATACTGCAAGCCTAACCAATGGGAGTTTCCCAGTTAATGTAACGGTTAGCGGAACACAAATAGTTGCGGCTCCAGCAGGGTGGACCGGGGCCATTGTAAATAATGGTTCAAACTATATATTAAACACTACTGTTTCTGGTAATACAATATTTACTGTTAAATATATATATCCAAGTATTACTACTTTTAGCGGTTCTAGTACTATATCTGGTATTGCTGCTTTTGCCATTAGTGGTTTATCTATGCTTGGTGTTAGTACAACAGCAACTTATTCTGGTACAGCCATTTCTAGCGTTGGCCGGATAACCTTTAACCAACCAACTGGTTTTAACTTAATTATTAGTAGTGGTACTGTTAGCGGGTGGAACTCTATTACTTCTCAGATACCTGACTCAAAGTACACCTATCCAGAAGGTGGAGAAAGTATAGGTCAGAGTCTAGGGTCAGTAAATCAGACTCTATTAATCAATGGGCAAGATTACACTTATCCCACTTCTAGTGGGACGCCTTTAATTGTAACATTAAATCCAAATCTTTTAAACGCTCCATTAACTTACACTGGTGAATTACTACAGATGCAATCTGAGTATATACCAGTGTCATCAAGAATAACTAACCCAACAATTAATTCAAACTTTGTTGATGTGTTTATTGATGCTAATAATGCAACGTCTACCACTGAACAAATATTACTTAAACCAAGTATAGTATTCACTAGTGGCATTGCTAATGGATTGTATAATTCAAATAACTTTAGCTATGCTAATGGCCTCAACTGTATATCTGGCACTGCACTTGCTGAACCAAATGTTGGTGATTACTATGTTGGATTCGCCAATAAGCCAGCAATTAACTGGCCAGCTCAGTTAGTTTCTGGTAACCTCCCATCATTTATAAGCCTAACCAGCATTTCTGGTTTTACTAGTGTAACTAATATTCCAATCTGCACAGAGTATGTTAATTTAAATCCTCCAGTTATAGTAGGAATTTCTGGTACAGTTGGAACAAATGCACTGACAACAAACTCTAATATTTCTAATATATACCCTGGATTAGTGATATCAGGTACTGGAATTGCTACGGCTACCACCCTAAGTGGGATTCCGTTTAATACTTATGTTCTTAGTCTTTCAAATGGAACTCCAAATACAATTTACCTATCAAACTCATTAACATCTAATGTCACCACATGTACTGGCACTTTTGTAACAGTGGGATATCCTGTTTATGATATCACCAATAATGCAGGCTCCATATTGGATATGACTGCTATTGGAATAGATAGTAATGAACAAGCTGGTTACAGATCGCAGAGTTATTTCCCTTGGTCTGCTAGCGGTATTACTACTGCCGTTGGCACCGTTATGCATAATTACAATTATGATGTTACACAAGTAAATGATTTAATTCAACAATCTAGAGTTGTAGGCACTAATGTTCTAGTGCGCCAGGCTCAATATTTAAACCTGATAATTAATTTATCAGTTATTTATGTACAAAATGCTAATATTCCTGTTGTAAATTCTGCTATACAAAATGCACTAATTCAATATCTAGCATCAATCTCATATGATCAAGTTATAAATCTTTCTAGTATAGCATCTGTAGTCTACAGTGTTGGTGGAGTAGCCTCTGCTAGAGTATCCAGAATTAGTGATAATCCGAATCAATATGGTATTTTAAGTGTTCCAATGGACGGTAGCTTAACAAATGCCGTACAATACACATCAGATATTTTACTAGCTAATAATCAATTAGCTCAACTATTTGGTATTAATATAACTACTTTTGGTCTTAACAACTTCTAAGTAAGAACTAAATAACTATGTCAGTTGTATACCCACTAAGTCTTCCCCAAACATTACCCTGGAAGGTTAGGAACTTCCCGGACGATGTATACAATTTTAATCCTACCGACAACTTAACCCAATTAATGGCCATTTTGTTGGGTCCAGCTGGGACCGCTCAGTTAGATCGTATCTACACAGCCGCTAGAATTAATCAAGAGAATCTAGAATTTTCTGACCTTGATAATATTCTTGGAGTTCTTTTAAATACACGAAGATTAGTAAAAGAAATGTACAGTTTTACTAATAATCCCTTTACTGACCAAATCAGCATTGCTAATTGGGAAGAAGTAATATCAAAAGATTCAGCTTATCGAGAAAGGTTAAATGGAGTTAGTAGTGCTATTTTACAAGGAGCTACTCCTTTAGGGTTAAGGAATATTGCTAGCGCAACAAACTCCTTAGAAAATAATATTATTGAAATTTGGAATGTAACAACTTCTGGGACAACCATATCTGGTACCAATTATAACACTAGAGGTTTCGGTGTCAATGAAACTGTAATAATCCCATTAGTGCCAAGTGATCTAACATTTAATAATGACTTACAAAGGGATACTCTTCAGAGTCTTTATAATTTAAAACCTGTTGGCAATATAATTACAATTTCTAGTGGAATAAATCCATATAACAATTTGAGTTATACTGTTACCTCAGGTAATTCTGAATTCTTTTATTTAAATCGTCAAGTTATTGCTAGTAATGTTAATGCACCATCTTCAGTCTCCAACACAAGCAACACTGCTGTAAATAGTCGGTACTACCTAAAGAATGGAGAGAGTGTAAATGCCCCTCATTTTGCTCACTTAATAGCAGAAGAATCAATAACTGATTTAACACTCAATATTTCAAGTGTTCAAGTTATCCCCTTAAGTTCTTTGTCAAGCACTGGAGAATTACCTGGTTATAGTACAACCTTGCCCATAGGTAATCCTAGCTTATCAATAACCGCTACAGTTTATGGGAATTGCTAGGGATGAGACACTCTAATATACCTAAAATTTATGGACTATATGATCCCAGATATCCTAATGATATTAAATATGTTGGCGTTACTGTCCAAAAATTAAATACCAGGCTTAATAATCATAGATGTATAACAAAAAGTACAAATTTTACTCATAAAGAAAATTGGATAAATAAGTTATATCGAGAAGGTGTATGTCCAGAAATTAAACTGTTGGAAGAATGTAATTCGGTTGAATTAATGTACGAGCGAGAGATTGTATGGATTAAAAATCTCCGTAAACAAGGTTATAAACTTACTAATACTGATGAAGGAGGAAAAGGGAGAGCATCAGGTCCTAGAAAACCTCATTCAGAAGAAACAAAAAGGAAAATGTCGGAAGCACAAAAAGGTCGTCCTGGTAAGCCGCTTTCTGAAGCGACAAAAAGAAAGATGTCTGAAACTACACGAGGGGTCCCACGAAAGCCACATTCAGAAGAAACTAAAAAGAAGATTTCTGAAGCTCATAGAGGTAAAACTTTTAATCATTCTGAAGAAACACGTAGAAAAATATCTGAAGCAAATAAAGGTCAAGTGCCATGGAGTAAGGGTAAAAAACTTGGACCAAAATCTGAAGAAACAAGGAGAAAGATATCTATGGCTCGTAAAGGTAGACTATTAACCGAAGAACAAAAGAAAAAGATATCAGCGTCAATGATCGGTAAAAATAGTTACCCTAAATCAAAAGATACTAAAAGAAAAATATCTGAAACTTTAAAAAAAAGACATTCAGACAAAATAATTATAGGTGGTGATTAAATTGGGATTGAATCCGCCCCAATTAAATCCATTATTAACATTTCCTGATAATTCTCAATTACCTTCTATGTCTGTAGATGGTATAGTAATTGATCGTGTGTATGGAGCGACTGGTGTTTTAGATACCCTCCAAAATACATCCACTGCACAGTATCAAGATCCAAATAGTAACCAAATTAACCCTCCATCCCAGGCATCACTACAAAATCAGGGTAACAATACTGTTTGGTATAGTACTTTAGTTGATGATGTCTATAATACAGGCTTTGCCTTATCGTTTCAGTTTAATAAAATTACATATGTTAACTATATTACTTTTGATATACTGAATGTTCCTTGTTCTTGGTCACTTTTACAAGTTAGTGGAAGTTATAGCCCAGTAATTGGAGGCACTCAATTAGCTCAAGGGATAGTCAATGGAACTAACAGTCAGGGTTGGATAAACTTCGAGGAAACATTAGCAGAAACTTATGAGTTTAATAGTAATACTACTTTAGTTTTAGTTATTAATAAATTGCCTACTGGAACTCAGTATCAATTAGGTGTGCAAAATTTCTTATCTAAATTAGTTGTAAGAACTATTAATGATTTAGAACTTAATGGTACACTGATTAATAATTTCACCACTCAAAACAGTTTTGGTTTTATTGAAACATTTACTCCAGTAATATACGATTACAGTAATTTTCAAATCTCAGGTCAAAATAATATATATTGGAAATGTTCTCCTCAACCAGTAAAAGATGCAGTTGTTTGGTTTACATTAGATTTTGGACAAACTCAAGTAATTAATAGAATGTATGTTGACCCATTATATACCGGTTGTTCCTTCAATTTATATTGGAGTTTAGACAATACTAATTGGACACCAATAAATCAGGATCTAACTTTACATAAAGGTATTTATAAACTAAACTCAATTTGTGCCCGATACCTTAAGTTAGAGTTTTCACAATTGGTACCTGAAGTTTATGATTTACCATTTGATTCGATCAATAGAGTTGTACAAGTATTTCCAGACTATATTGACACATACTTTTTGGGATTAGAACAAGCTCTTCTAGATGCACCTGCACAAACTTATAACAATCTAGTTGGTAACAGCCCCAATGTTCTTTACAATACTTCACCAAGCATCACTAGTAATTATGGAGCTCTAGCTGGGCAACTAACTTCAAATCAATATGGTGGTTCTCCGTCAAACTTAGGACTAGCCAATTTGGGAGCCAACAACTCAAACTATAGTGTAGTTGACCCTACTGTTTCGTATAAGAATTTACAGAATGTCGCAAATGAAGGAAGTATTTTCTCTAATGTAGGCGATACTCCATTCATGAATCGTAGATTTTACCAGAATGGTCCACACATGTATAAGGACGTTTTAATTAATCAAACATGGCATCAAGCATACTTTGTTGGTATTAAATATCTAAGTTTTTATAATAAAGAAGAAATTGGGTTCCCGCAATAATGGCAGTTTTCACTGATTACTTTTTTGCTGTTGGCACAAACAATAATCAAGCAGCCCCAAATACATTAATTAATTCTGGAACGACTGCTACTTTAGTCTCTGGATATGGTGGGTATACAGGTCGTGCAGGCAGTATGGTGGTAACAAATAATTTACAGACAATACAGAGTTTTCAGAGTTTTAATATAGCTAGCATTGCTACGGACTGGCAAAGTTTTTTCACTTCGACAACTACACTTTTACAAAGTAACGTTCCAAGTCTCTTAGGTCTTACTATTTCTGGAGTTTATTATACTTCAAACCAAACTAACCCTAATTATGGAATTTATACATTTAGTGGATCTAATGGCAATAGTTATGTTCAAACCACTTTAGGTGGTGGACAAAACCTATTAACTACCAACGAGGCAAACTTTCTTGCTGGTGGGTGGTCAGCCAGCAATGTAACTTCTGGTACTAATGTTACTATATCGGGGTTAACCTCACTTTATACCCCACTTCTTTCTAATAAATCTTATGGTGCATCATACGGTGATTTCCCATATGGTACATCAGCATATGACGCCTCTGACTTAGAGGGAGTTAATATAAATGCATATGATTATTTGGTAACTGCTTCTGGTATTGGGACAGTTACCATGTCTATTACTTATTCTTCTACTATTTCAGGAACAGCTCCTATTAATCTTGTGCAATCTTTTGTAGTATCTGGTACAAGTAATCTTAACTTTTTAACAGATCAACCACTTAACACTAATGAAATTAATATAGCACTAACGACCAGTGGCCAAATTACATATTCAGAAGCTGGCCTATTTAATGGGTATACCTTATCATGGGTATCTCCATTGTTGACAAATAGTATGAGAATTTCAAGTGTTGTTAGGCTTTTCTTACCTAATACAAGTACTGGTACTTACACTCTTTCTCTTTATAGTAATAATGGTACTTTGCTAACTAGCAATTTCTTTTCTGGGTTGCCAACACAGGTGTGGATTGACCTAACTGTTGACTTTATATTACCACCAGGGGTAAATAATCGATCATACTACGCTGTATTAACGCAAAATTATTCTACAGAAGTATACGAACTTAGTATGTTTGGTATATTTTATAATCCAGTTTCTTACGAATTTAGTACTGATAATTCTAATTGGTATCCAATTATTGCTGGAATTAATGATGCATTTACTTTAATAAATACTGACCAATCTACTCAAAACTTTTACTTAAAAGTCACTTTTCTAGAAGATAATACAACGCTTAACGCAATACAAATTATACCTAAACTTACTCAAACACCTTTTTATAATTCTACTAATATTAACTTCTTAAGTGATCCTAAAATTAATGAAGAAGTTGATAGAGCACCAGTCCATTTGCAATCACTGTTCCAGCCTATTGCGCTAGACTTTCCATTTATTTATTCCCAACAGGAATTAATGAATGCTAAAACACCATTTATATTATAATCTAGTCGCAGCAGCTGTCCCTAAATCCGCATTGATTACAGCGGTAATGCGCGTGCTCTTGTGACATTTTTATATCACAGTAAGGGCAAAATAAATTAGGGGCTAATGGGCAATGGGAAGTTTTAAAAGCCTCTGCCATTACCATATCTTCCTCTTGCTGGATCATGGCCCTGATTATTGTAACTTCTCCAAGTACTAGAGAATGACTTTAATTTTTGACGACCCGATACTTTCCCAATACTAGAAAGTTCATTAGGAGTATGACTATGGTAACCACCCATAGCTGCAACTCCAAGAGTTGTTTTACCTAGTCGATCTCGTAATTCTAACTTATGGAAATTGTCTTCCAATAAGTTATCAACACAATGCATTATACAGTTACCGGCTACGAGTGTACGGCCTTCTCTACGAGTTATTAATGTCCCATTAGGGACAGTAAAACAATAAACCCTACCGTCATAATCTTGTTCACTAAATGTATTCTTCTTGGTAATAACAAATTTATGTGTTTCTTGGTAAAGTTGCCATACTTGATTTTTAACTGTAAACTCTTTACCTCTAATAGTACGAATAGCTCCTACTGGAGTAACTTCTTTTACAACAGATGGTATACCTAGATGAATTAATACTCTTTGAAAATCATCGAGTAATCTTTTTGACGTACTCCATGCTGCACGATCTTTTATTTTGCCACGAATAGGTGAGGTAATACTTGTGTTGCCATCTCCCAACCAATAGCCATGTACTAATGCTTCTTGAGCAGATGATGGCCAATTAAATACTTCATCAATTAAGTGGAGACTTTTTGTATCTCCAAATTGCAATAAATATTCTACTAATTCAAGTGAAGAAATTAAATATTCAGTTGACCCAAAATTTCCTTCTCTAGTAGTATAGTTCCAACCCATTCTTTGCAATAAATTCTCAAACCATTTACGAGTTTCTTCTTTTGTTTGAGTAATTTGAACAGTATAACCACGACGGCCTTTGGAGCCTTCAGCTAACCAAAACCCTAGAAAGGCAGCAAAGTCATTTAACTCAACATCTGGAAGAAGAGGTGGAATATCTTTAACTCTATTAATAGATCTAGTGTCTGATATACCTTTTAAACTGAATTTTTCATCGCTGTCTACAAATTTTTGACCCCAAGGTACTAATGGAAGTTGTTTCCTTACAGAACTTGTGCTTGGAGTTAATTCTTGCGCTTCAATGAAGAAAACTTTGCCTTTACTATTAAGCCTACGCTCCAACATACGATGTTTAGGCGTAACCGCAAAATTAACTCTAGTGTAAGGTAGTTCATTCCCCACAATGAGTTTTCCTGTATAATGTTTATCTATTCTAGCAATAGGCACCTGGTATTCTAAACGTCCTTCAGGATCTACAGTAGCAACTTGTTCCCCATCAGATACATCTTTAAAAAGTTTCCAGCCATTTTCAGTTAAAATTTCAGTTTGATCGTCATAACAATCTGAAAGATCTTCTGTGCGAATTGGCCCATAACTTTGTTTTTGGACTCTACCATTCTTCAACTGTAGGAACTTTAGTTCCTGCTCCAAGAGACAAGTCTCTTCAGGGCCAAATTGGTCTTTGAAAGAGTGTACCCAATTCATACCAATTGCAGACTTAAATCTTTCAGCTCTTTGCATATTAGATTGTAGTGAAGCTTTTTCTTCTAGGATCATAGCTCTGTGTGCTGGGCGCATTGCTCTAAGACGCTTCTTTAGACTATCGACTGTAACGAAACTACCATATTGGTCAAAAGTAAATTTACGTATTGATCTAAAATTATCTAAAACATCAATTAGATCATCTTCAATTAGAGCATAATCAATTTGATGTTCGGGGAAATCTTCTGGCTTATAGCAATTTATATAGTCAACAATAACGTGTGTCCAAGTTTCATTATTCTCAGCATCGTAAATTTCCTCAGAGTGAGCCACCATAACAGCAAAGTTATTATTGTTCTTGCTTGGGTCAGCGTGGCCATAATATATATACCCAAGTTTACCTTGGTCCTGTGGGGTTAAAATTCTTTCTATACCAGTACTATCTTTAAATGGCTGGAATATTCTTTCAACAATTCTTGGATTCAAAAATGCGTCACTAACTTTAGCCCATTGGCTTAAACGCTCTACTCTAAATGTTTCTGGTTCACGTTGTTCAAGAGCCCTCATTGCGTTATCGTACAACTGTGGGACTTGTCGTCTGTTAAAAGGTAGACCTTCACATGCTTCTACATTATCCCAATCTTCATAAGGACTATTGTGTGTTATCAACCCATTATCGGTAACATATAATCCATCTTTAGCTTCAACTGAAATACACTGAACTTCTTGTTCACCAATGTATTCTACCTTTGTAATTCTACGAACTGGGGTAAAATAAGGTTTATCTAATTTTTGATTCCATCGCTCAACTTTACTTTTCATCCGAAAAGGAGCACCAAATTCTTTTGGAGTTACTATAGCAATTCTGTTTTCTTCTGTATCTTTTATCTTATATGCATGTGCTCTTCCACCCAATAAAGTTATTAGTTCAACAAAATCTTCAGTTAATTGAGAAGAGTAGGTCGTTAAATAAACTTCTGAACCATTAGCAGATACATAGCCATCCGTATCCATTAAACCTTGTACTAAAGCCCATCTTTCTTTTATAGAAGCCATTTTATATTGCTCTGGGATAAATTTAGTGCGAGCTTTTGTTCCATTCAGTTTCAATCTTTTCATCTCTTCAGATAAAGGATTTTCTACACGCCACCAATTTTTTGGCCATTCTTCCTTTCTATTTTCTTTCTCTACATAATAAATATGTTTAAAACAAAGTCGTCTAGCCTTAGCCTTTCTTTTACAAGTTTTTTTGTCATAAGTGCAAAGTCCATCCCAATTTTTTACCTTCCCCTTCCCTTCTCCTGAGGTTAAAATATATTGTTTAGTATTATGGTAGACTCTCATCTCAGGGAATGCTCCATATAAATCTTCTAAGAAAAAATCAATAATTCTATCATATGTATCTGCCAATTGGCAACTACCATCTTTTGCAATATGGCCATCTCCCAAAAGTGCTCCCAAAACATATGGAGGAACAACAAGTTTCCCAAGAGATTTAAATTCTACGGGAGGCAATAATGGTAAGTAGTTAGCGTTTCCTTTGATCGTAGGAGCTATTTCTTCAGTCCGAACTGTTTTCCATATTTTTCCTGATTTGGAAAAACTTGGTCGCCATAAAGTCCATAAATGATCTTCTGAACACTCTGTGCTTCCTCTGTCATGCGTTTGTACTTTATAAGTCTTTCTAACTCCCTGTGGAATTATAGCTTTAATTCGTGTCGATTTCCCATCAGATCCAACTACTTCGTCTCCTACGGAAAGACTACTCATTTTTACATAACCAGTAGGTGTTAATACTTTAGAATGCAAGGGTTGCGCCCAACTAGGTAATTGAATTGTAAGCATGGTTGGAAATTCAGGATTACCTGCTTTGTCTGTCTTAATACTATTACGGTATAACTCATAAGCCATGCCGGTTTCATTGTAAGGTGACGTAGGAATAAAAATTAAAGCGTCTTGTTGAAACTGGTCAAGTGCAGGAGAGATTGACTGATAGACAGCATTAGATGTACGAGGGCCTTCAGTTCCATCAATCATGTGAGCGAACTCGTCAAAAACTACAGAATAAACAGTACCACCACGAGAAGCAGCAGCATTTGAACTGGCTACCATTCCTCTGACAGAAGCAATTAACCTTTGGTTTTCGATCCCTCTAGCATTAAGAGAGGCAATACGCCTTTTGTCAGCAGGTGTAGTTAGAGCAAAAGAATAGTCTCTAAGATCAGCAATATATGGGGCGAAGCATTTAGCCTCACTAATTAAGTTAATTAAGTCAGCAAACTGATAAATCTTTGCCTGTTTTTCTGCAGTAGCTACAACAGTTAAGTAGATACTCTTACCTTTAGCGACACCATAATATTCCTGTGGATCATCAAGAAGAATTAATTTCCATAGTTGATATGCTAAGAGAATTGCCCCTAGGTGGTTCTTCCCACCACGTCTCCCAATAATAGTTATGATTTCTTTGAAATGATCATAACCATTTGCTTTTAGCCACTCAACTCTTTTCCAGATGTCTGGATTAATACCCTGCACAATTTCGTCGGAGGGGTTGAACATTTCAGCCCATTTATTTATGACCTCAATATCATAGTCGGTCATATTCTCTGTCTCAAGGCACATCAACCTTAATAGAGTTTTCTGCCTGGGAAATAACCTATCGGCACCTAAAAATGAAGGGTGTTCAGCGAATTCTACAATAGAAGGTAAACGTACCTCTTCAGCTAAAGCACCCTTTATCATTTCCAAAGGGTTTTGTAGACTATTTAGAGACTTTTTATTTCTCTGATCAAATGATGTCATAATATATAATTAAAGGTTTCTACCCTGTTTATGTAGATCTAGCACCTTTTTTAAGTTTTCTATTGTCTCTACATCTTCAAAAGAGATAGAACCTGTAACAGGCTTCTTCTTTAATTCTTTAAGAGTTTCGTTAAGATAACGGCAATGACCACAGTTTTTCCCAGTACAGGGGCCTATTACCCTAGGTTTGCTGCTAGCATCAAAAAGCATTAAGATCCAACCTTTTCGCCTGAAGTAAGCCATATTTCATACTCTGTTGGTGTTTTAAATACAGGTTCATCTCTATGCCAGACAAACTCTCCATTTTCCCCTACCGGGAAATGTCCTTTGCAATGAGAACAAAATGTAGCCGAGTAAAACTTGGGGTCCCTGGAATAAGTTTCAGCAATTGATTGAGCCATTGTAGTAACTGTACCACATTTTAAATGAATATAAGATCTTCTAACCGGCCTTACAAAACCTTTAGACCGTTCTTCATCACTTAAAATCAGATAACATGCTTGCTGGCCGTTGTCTTTTACCACTTGCAAACAAGGGTTCCCTCTATCAACAGTTAATCCCATTAAGGCATTCCGCCTTCCCAGTTATGGTTATGATCTGCTAAATTATCTTGATGAAGTCTATTATGACGTTGGAGCAGAGTATCAAAATCAGTTAAGGGAGAATCGTCATGTTTGTCTTGCATATGATATCCGAGCGTCTGCCGGAAGAATCTGTCAGTAGGTGTAGTATTATATTCAATATGCCCATGTTTCGACATTTCCATTGCCTTAAAGCTAGCAATAGCCTTTTCTCGTGAGTCATGGGTAGAAAGTACTTTCCCAGTTCCTTTTTGGATGATAACGTATTTATCACCACGTTTTTTAATATACTTATAGTGGCCTTCTTCTTTGTCATCTTTACCAGCAAATCGTGATTCCCAGTTCATAGAAGCCTCCTTTGGTTTATCTCTACCGTAAAGATCTTGATAGACGAGATCAGAAGGCTCATCTCTCCCGAAAAGATCGGAATGGGTGCGATTAGAATCTGAAGGGGCTAGATTAGAAATTGCGTCATCATGGTTAACACCATTGTTTCTTGTACTGACATAATCTTCAACATCTATTCCCTGATTATGAGCACTTAATACTTCATCAGGATCAATGTTAGCATAGACAGGGTCTAAAACTGAACCTACCCAATGTTTACTAGCGAGTGCAAGAGTTGCAGCCTCTCCTAAGTCAGATGCTAAACCAGCACCGCCTTCTTCTTCACCGGCTGCTGCTGCACTACTCCCAGCAGGAGCACCAGAATCAGGTCCATTAGGTAAATTTTCAGATGAATTATTTCTGTTGGCTTGAGAACCATCATTACCAGATTCACCAGTTGTTGGTGTTGGATTTACATCACCATATAAAGTACTAACACCAGCCTCCTTTTGAAGTTCTCTCATTACTTTTTCTTGTAATTCTGGTGCGTGAGCCAAATTGTGTAAAAAGTCTAATGTTAGAGGAGAAGGAGAACCATTCTTTTGTCTCTTAACCAAATCAAAGTGTTCTTGGGTAAATCCATGTAGTTCTGATTTAAGATGTCCAGCTAATTGTTCATCATCACTGGTAACAACATCTTTATGAGCTACTTTACCAGTTGCAGGCACACTAGGTGGAGTTGTATTAGGAGCTTTAGGAGCAATCGGTTGTCCTGAACTATTTACTCCACTACCGAACATGTCATTTTGTGACCCTGGGACAGATGCATCATAATTAACATCTGGAGCAGCTGAAGGATCTGGTGGTAAACTGGAAGTATTACTTGGAGTTGTCCCTGGCATCACAGTTGGTAACTGACTAACCCCAAGCCTTTCGTTCCATAGATACTCATCTATAGTTTTTAGTGGAGTAATATCCGATTGCCGTGCAATTTTACGAGTCATTTTTTTCCTTAGCTTCTAAGTTTGGGTGGTGGAACATATTTACCGGCTTTTTTGAGAGCATCTTTCTGCTCTTCGTAGATACTGTCTGCGATGCCAGCACCAACTGCAAATCGTGCTAATTCAGGGTCCCATTCAGTCAGTCTGCGTACCACTGTCATTTCAGGCATTACCATCTGTTGATCTTGTTTCATCCCAGACTTGATCCAGTCAACCTGTACGACAAAACCCAATTCACGGAATTTCTCTTCTGCCTCTTTTTTGAGGTCACTGAGGTATGCAAAAGTTCCTGGCTTGGTGCCATACTTAGTTTGAAGATGTTGTAATAATTTTTGAATTGCTACAAGTTCATACTCGTTAACTTCAACTGCTTCATTATCCTCGTTCATTATTCTAGAACGTTCAGCGTTATATGCAGTAAGTTGTGCTTCCTGTGCCGGAGTTAGCTTTGGAAGTTTAGAAGGGTCAATTCCTTCTTGCATAGTACTAGGATCTTTAGGATTGATAATTGGCATTATTATTTATCTTTCTTTAAATTGCCCTTGAAGAAAAAACTCTAGAAGAATTTTTCTCAATTTTTGAGTTTTTATATGCTTCACATGTTGTAGAATCTGTACATTTTCTAAACCAAGGTAGCTTGTCGAGTGGTTCAAATCTACCATTAGTGAACTCTTCATATTCATTGGGTTGCATATTACCAATGATTTCACTACGAGCTTCGTTAAGTGATTTTTTATTCATGGTTTGACCTAATTCAAGGTCTTTTTTACTCATTTCCCTGCCGCAGTTTTTGCAAATAGCACTTTTGCACTCTTTGCAATAATGATCAGGGTCATCAGTTATAAAACTAACTAATTCAGTATCACGTCCCAACCCATGGGGCTGACGAAAGGTAGAACCAGTATCTAGGTTTAGCACATCACCAACTAGGCCCTTAAACGATTTGGTTGTGGGAATATCTACCATTTATGTGCGCTTTTCTAAGTAATTTACATCTACTAATGCGAATTTAATCTCTAACTAAGGAAGAATTCTTTAAAGTACTAGGGTCAATATTCATTATTACTTGTAATTTTTCCCTAAATTTCTTTATAATTTCATCCTCATCATACCCCTTTAGAGGAATTTCTTCTCTAGCAGTGCCTCTGTATAATGAGATTGAAGATGTAGTCTGTGGCTCAATTCTTATAACATCTAGGTCATCACCAGGATCACTCATTACGATACTAATTCCTAAACCAGCATGTGTAGTGCAGTACAAGAGTTTTTCATCTAATTCCATAAAAGTTTCATTAACAGTTTGAATAATTCTTGACCAACTTACTATTTTTGATGTAATCGTGGTTACTGACAAGATCTTATTTGTATTATTATCTATAATCAAATTAAAAATAGATGAATTATCCTGTAGTCTTTCATTAACTACAGTTTCAAGAGTTTTATTACTTAATGATGTAATTAAAGTACTATTTAAAGATAATTTTTGTAAAAAAAATGTCAAACTAGCAATTGAATCAAATTCGTATTCTTTGTCTCCAACAAGAAGACATGGTACTTCCCTAGGGACCTTCCAAGCAAAATAAAACTTCATCTCAATATCTTTAGTATCAACAATAACTTCATCATAAAAAAGATTATATGAATTCTTAGTTGTATGTTCATACTTAGTAGAGTCTATATTTATATTTACCATCGCTATCCCTCCTCAGGGATATTTAGGATACTACACATTGCTTTACCGAATGCTTCAATCATTTCATCTAAGCGAACTAGTGCTCCGGGTGGAGCATAGGCTATATCAAGGTCAGAAATAAAAAACGTACAACTAATTCCTCCGTCTAAGAGGCCTGCTTCAAGGGTTATTTGACTGTTAGTTAACTTGTCCATTTCTCTTCTTCCTCATCGTATCCTGAACCATCATCCAATTCTATCACATTTTCATTGTCTTGTTGATACTCTGCGATCTTATCATATAATTTTTTTTGTAATTCTTGGGGGATGACCTCTCTAATTGCCTGAATAATAAGGTTCAATTCATGGAAGATACTTTCCTGAGAAACATCTTTCTTTTCTTGCTCTTCTAGTTTGGAGAGCATTTCTTGAGCATATATAATCTGTGCCATATTAGGAGCTATGTCTCCTTCAACTATAGCATCAAAACCTTTATCTCTTATAACCTGAAAGAACGCTTCGGCTGTTAAGAGATCTTCACCCTTTAATAGTGATTTCCCTTTTTTAATTGCCTTTTGCTCAATAATTTCTCTTACACGATTTTTATTTTGAGGTAGATGATTCTTAGCATGTTTCCGAATATCATCTATTGTAATGAAATCAGGTTCTGATCTACCAAATTCAATCTCAAGTAGTCTAATATTCTTTTGTATTTCAACGTATGTCTTTGGAGTTAAAATAAGAGTATCTACTAATGATCTAAAGGACTCGGGAGAGTTACAAATTAAGCATCTATCACTGGGCTTATAAGAATACTTTACACCATCAATAGTTTCAGTCAATAATTCTTCAGTAGAAAAATTATATAACTGAGTTAATTTATTATTCTCTTCTTTAAAGGCTGGCAAATTATCTTTGTCTGTCATTATTCAGTTCTTTTATGAGGTTTTTTATCTAGTTCATAATTATAGTGACGCCAATATTCACCATGACGGATATCGTCATCCCACCCACCATTTTTAGATTGGATTTCACGACGGTATCTTCGTTCTAATTGTGTTGGTGATAGGAAATCTTTAAGTTCAGAATGCTTAGTTATACCTTTTCTAGAATTGATAAGAATACGATCACTTATAAATTCTAACTTAGAATTAAAAGAAAAAATATTCCATTTATCTGGTAGATCTTCCTTGGTTATATCTAAGGAGTCCATTAACTCTTGTATTTTGGGATGCTCTGGTTTTTCTACTGGCTTTTTAATTGATTGTTCTTCCATAATTACAAGTACTCTTCCCCGCTGGTGTCAAACCCTAAAAGTTCATTATAATAATCTGCCAATATTTTTAGCCCTTGGCGTTTTAGAAAGCCAACTTGAGAAGAATATTTATTAAATCCCATGAGCTGAGCAGCTTCAATTTCTCTTCTGTTCTCTAAACATATAAGGACAATTGCTTCTCTTTGTGCATCAGACAAAAGCTGGAAACTAACCTTAAGGTCGAAGTCTAATATATTGAGTGTTATTTTGTTTGGGAATTCTAATTCAGGGTTACCCTTAGTTTCATAGACCCGTTGCCATTCCTTAAAATTCCTTAAGATTTTCTCCATAAGGAACCAACTAATATAGCCAATAGGGAATCCCTGTCGCCTAGTCTTTCTAGTCGGAGAACCGCTGGTGCCTTCTGTATTTGGAATGTTATTTTGCCCGACGATATGTTCTAGAGGTAATTAATCTTTCCGATTCTTTAATTCCATCTAATTTTGAACTAATCATTTTCCAGGCACTAAAAGAAACAAAGTATTCTAACCTTTGTTGACTCGTAGCAATCTTTGCTTTAGCAGTTCTATCGCCAGCAGTTCCTGAAACTGCAGAACGATAAGATTCATAGAATACTTTTTCATAGTTATAGTAACTGAACTGAGCTCTAAGGTATCTTTTAGTAACTTCTGCATCTAATGACATAATAACACTTCTGAGGTTTAGAGAAAGTCGATCAGCTGCTTGATCTGTTAACTCCTCTGAGTTGAACCTAGCTATAATGTTTTCAGCTGGTTGTAGGTATTCTGCAGAAAACTCTTCAACAATTTCCTCAATTGATTTTAGGATTTCTAACTCTTCTGGGTGAGATTCCCAGGTAAATTCTCTTTTTACCCAATCCTGTAATTCATTCTTGCGAACTTCATCAACAACGATGGGTTTCCCCATCCCTTCCAACCCCTTAATGAAATCTAGCTTTGTATCTTTTATGACCATATTACTTTGAATTACCTATTATAAGTTCCTGATTAGCAAGTAATCCAGCTGCTCTATCTACTTCAATTAGTTTTCTACACTTTTTTACAAAGTCAGAATAATTGCCGTCGCCCACGATGGTTCGATCATCTGCAATTTCGAAATAATAATCTTTATATCCATAAACCATTTTTGCCATATTATTTAACCTTTGAGTCTTTAATGTTATATACCATTTTAACATTTATTAAACTAATTGTCAAGTTCTTAAGGGATTTTCCAGTGTTCCACCTTATGAGCAATTATACCTATAGCGGCTGCATCAAATGGGTCTGGAGGTAAACTAATAAATTGTTGTAATTTTGGATGTCTAGACAGAAGTTCCTCTCTAACTTCTTGTTTACTAACATTTTTACTTCTACCTAATAATTGATTATGCCAATAATTGGGAGTTAAATGATTATATGGTAATTTCTTTTGGAATGTAACAACCTTTAAGGTTGTGCATACTGCTTGCACTAATTCTCTTTGGTTCATCCCCCCAAAACCAGGAGGAGCTTCCCACACTACATGTGTTACTTTATTTTCAGTAATAATTTCTTCAAATTGTGGTATTATTGTTTGGATTAGAATATCCATATCGCCATTAAAAGAGCCTTTATTCCCTTTAACTCTAGAAGGGATTCCTTTAACTGAAAATAACTTTTTAGGTTCTCCATTTATTATAATTGCGCCGCCAATATTTACTGACCCAGGGTCTAAAGCAAATATTACTTGGCGTTTAGTCATTAAGAGCGGCTACCCTTTTAGATTTTGCTTTGGCCCAATCATATCGAGTTACCCATGCTTCACAATCCCATGGTTCATGGCCACCATGACAATCATGAGAACACCATGGTTCATTAGTATCTAAATCTTCGTTTGGTCCAGGACATGGAGTTTGACACTCACAATGGCAACAACACCCACATTTATAACCACACCTTGGGCACGAAGGAGTACCATAATATGCTGGCATTGGTACCTCAACATCTGGTTCGTTAGTCATTATAAAATTTACAAATGTGTTTAGCTGGACAAGACAAATACCTTTTTTCACTTGTGTCACCGCAACATCTTTTCAGATGCTTAGTGTCACCAGTACGGATAGCTACCTTCACTCTATCCCACCTATCGTATAATTCACCGAGGAGTTTATCATCTTTCTCTACTACGACTTCATATAGATTATGGGGATAAGCTTTCTGAACATACAAAAGAATCATTTTATCGGGAGCACCCGGACAATTATCCTGATATAACCGTAGTTGCATATCATAATTATATTTTGGCTCTGGTGGCCTACTAGTAGATTTAATGTCAACTAAGTACTCATCGCCATTAGGAAGGCGTAGCACCAAAATATCAACCGTTCCAGAAATTAATAGATCTTTGTTGATAAATTTAACTTCTACATCATCTAATGTACAGAACCCTAATTGGATGAGCATAGACTGGAAGACAGCATGAAGTGCAGACCCAATTTGCATAGTTAATTTTGATGTTGGTGAAATACTCTCACGCTCTAAAAGATCATGGAATTTTGGATGAAATTTATAATAAAGTTGATATTCTCCTAATTCAGTGTCACTAGAAGGATGGAACATACCATCAAATATGCGCTCCTTATTCTGGATACGGACAGGATATTCCTCTTCCCATGTATCATTTTTAATCAAAGCTTCTTCGATGTAAGGTATTAAAACTTCCTTCTTTTGCATCGAGGTCAAAGTACGTTCTAGAAAACTCATTCTGCTCTCTTTATTAAATCTAATAAATCGCTTTTTCGGATTACTACTAAGTCTTCTTCAATATCTAAATCACGAGGGTCAAGGTTGACGTAACCACCCCATCTTGTTTTGAACTCTGTCGGCCCATAAAACCTGATTGCCAGGGCCGGAATCATTTTGTGACTCCGAACCCCGGCAATCTGTTCAATCTTTCTCCATAGTTCTTTAGTTACAGAAAAAGATTGTCTCTGAGTTGACTTACATTCAAACAAGAATAGTTGGTCTTCTTTTGAAGATATAGGTTGTAAATCCCCCTTCTCATCTTTAGCGCCAGAAGCACTGGTCTTTCTAAGGTTAGGGAAATAGTTTGCTATATCGTTCTCATGACGATCAGCCATTAATTGTTTTTTAGTTCTCAGGGTCGTCACCTCCGTTTAGTGAAATATTCACATTGGACAATGGGCTAGACAATTTATTGAACTGCTTTGCGTCTTCATTAAATAATGACTCAAGGCTGTCTACCACGTCCTGAGGGAAAATTATATCATTCTTTGCGTTTCTCATATTTTATTTATCCTTTTATTTTATTTATTATTTAAATTTCTGGGTCATTAATATCTGGCCCATCAAACAATTTCTTTCCAAATTCACTTTCTAATTCTCTCTCTATATCTCTATCCCTTTTCCTCCCTTGCTTGATTGCAGTCCTAATGTCGGCTAGCAATTCTTCCTTACGGTTAGACTCTACCACAGTCTTCAACAACTTGTCAGCACCTTGTTCCTTAAATTCTTTCCATGAGAACCATGATGCTGCCTTCTTTACGACTCCTAGTAGGACGCCTATCCTAAACAGGTCATTATCGTAGTCGATGCCAACGTGGTCAAGGTACTGGCTTGGCTGGTTGTAGAAATCAGTCCACCCCTGGATGAGGGGAGGGCCGTAAGAATTTTTGATTGTTTTGATCATGATGGGGAACCCTACTTGCATATCTTCCCCATTGACCTTATCAAAGTATTTCTCTGTTCCCGGCCTCAAATACAAAACTACACTCATCTGATGCTTTACAGCGTGTCCTCCTGGGCGAACTAACTGGTGATAGCCAGTTACATCATCTCTTAACTGGTTAATCATAAACACTGTTACATCAAATAGATCAGCTAAAGGGCCATTAGTTTGGACACATCTCTTCATCACTGAAGCGTTGCCACCAATTTTATCTTTCTTGTCTGTCAGCTCTTGTTGGGAGTATAAAGTCCCAGCAGCTCCAATAGAATCCCATACAATAGCACAGAACATATCAGACTTAATCATTCTAGTCATAATATCTGTACCAGATTCTGCATCAGCAGGTTGAATAACAATTAGGTTTTCATCAATCGTGAAGCCTAGTTTTTCGGCCCACTCCTTGTTAAATCTATGCTCAACGTCGATATAACCTACTAATCTTTCTCCTTTGTAAAAATCATAGCAGTCTTTAAGGGCAAGAATTGCCATTGTACTCTTACCACTATGCTCCTTGCCAAAAATTTCAATTAACTTACCTTCTGGCCACCCACCAATTCCAAGAACGTAGTCCAAAGTAGGCGAGAAGGTTGGGATGGCTTTTACATAATCATAATCATCTCCCAATGATGCCACTGGTTTGTGAGAACCTTTGGGTGTAAAATCTTTATTGATTTCATCGATTAATTTAGTTAATAGTTGTTTTTGATTTGGCATTTTCTTTATTTGTTTCTTCCTCGGAGATATGTTTTTGTCGATCTTTAAAAAATGCAGTAGGACTGTTAAATGTAGTCCGACAGGTTAAGCAAAAATACTTATGTTTAGTTCTGCTCATTTTATTTTGCCTTTCTTATAGTATACTATAATTATATATGGTTTGTCAACCTATGGATTATTCTTTAGTAGATCAAGTCTCCAAATATTTTGGAGAGATAATCCACTACTTAATTTTTCTACCTTAATTAACACTGGAGTTCCTTGCTCTAGTTTGTCTGCAACCATTTTATAGACTGATGGGAATACCACAATCTGCAATGAGCTAACTTCAGTTATTTCTCCATCTTCGTCAGTCTCTTCAATAAAAAGACTATCGTCCTCAGGAAGATCTAACACAATTTGTGCCATCTTCTGCCCTGGGTTTTTACCCTTTTTAGTGATTAATGGTTTAATCTCAGATAATAAACCGCCTACAATTACCTTTTCGCCAGTTATCATATAATCTTCACCAGCAAAAGTAGTCTCTTTCCTAATAAGTTCTGTATAACCTTGTAATGGATTAATTGTTACTAGTGAACCAAGATTAGCCAACTCATTAGCAGCTCTGTTAGAAAGATTTAATTCAACCTTCAAACAATTAAATTTTGAAAGTGAACCATGACACAGCTCGCACTCAATTTTATTTACATGAGGCGCGTCGTAATCATTTTCTTTCCATCCATGCTTTTCCTTGAGGTACTCGCGTAAAGCGTTTATAGTGTCACTATGCAGTGAATCAAATGTACCGACAGATATCATCGAATAAACTGATGATTTGTTGATTCTGATTTTACTTTTTTCAACCTTATTAATAAAATCTGCCATAGAGCTAAATGGCTGTAACTGTTCTATTGCATTGGCAGTAATTCCAGAGATATATTTAATTGACTCTAAACCATATCTAATTGAATTATTTTTCGTAAGAGTAAATTTATCTCCAGACTCATTAATGTCTGGGCCTAATACTGAAATACCCAATCTCCTAGCTTCCTTTGTATAAGCTGGAGCACCATCAGGATTTGTCCTAAATAATGCCGTCATAAACTCATGAGGATAATGTGTTTTTAAGTATGCGCACCAATATGTAATGAATGAATAACCAAGAGCGTGACTTAAATTGAAGGCATATTGACCAAACTTTTCCATCTCATCGAATATGCTATTGGCTAGATCGGCACTGGTTCCATTCTCAACAGATTTGTTGACGAAAGTTGTTCTTTCTTCCCTCATTTTGTCGGATTGAGATTTACCAATAATCTTACGCAGTCTATCTGCTTCTTGTAGAGAATAGCCAGCAATTTCCACTGCTGCCTTCATAACTTGCTCTTGATATACAAAAGTACCTAAAGTAGTACTTAGCATTTCTCTCAATTTTGGGTGTTTGTATGTGATTGGTACTTTCTTATCACGTTTTTGAAGATATAACTCAAGATAATTCATCCCGGTTTTTTCATCAATAGTTCTAGAAATCCCAGGACGGCAGACAGAAAGAAGAGCAGCCAAATCATCAATACTTCTTGGCTTAAATCTCTTAGCAAGGTGAGAAAGATTAGATGTTTCTAACTGGAATATTCCAAGATCATTCCCACTAGAAATGTTATCCCAAACCTTTTGATCGTCATAGTATTTTTCCCAGTTATTTGACCAATCATAAAAATGCTCCAAGACATCCCCATGACGTTCTTTAATAAGTCTCATCGCCTCAGTTAACGTTGACAAAGTTCTGATACCAAGTAGGTCAATCTTTACAAAGCCAAGGTCTTCTACTCCATGCATATCAAATTGAGTACTAATTTCTTCTGCATTCTTTTCGGCCTTAAATCGTAATGGTAATTTACCAATTAGACTATCTTTGTTGACAACCATCCCTCCAGCGTGAACGCCATGATGCCTGACATGTCCTATTGTTTTGGGTAATAGTTCAAATAATTTAGGATACTTGATTATCCATGGAATTAATTCATTAGCATAATGAATTTTAACTTGTTCCCAAGTTAAATCTTTTAACATTACTCCATTAATATTTAACTTTGAATCTATAATCTTTGAAATTTGATTAGCATCAGCAATTGGAATATCTAATCCCCTACAAAGGTCTTTGATTGCTTGCTTATGTGCCATAGTATTAAAGAGGCCAATACTGGCTACAGAATGTTTCCCGTATTTAGTTTCAAGATATTCTTTAACTAAATGCCTTTGATCCTGAGGAACATCAATATCAATATCTGGTAGAGACACTCGTCCAACATCAAGGAATCTTTCGAAATAAAGACCATGTTTGATTGGATCAATTTCTGTAATACCCAAGCTCCATGCAACGGCTGACCCCCCGGCACTACCTCTGCCAGGACCAATTAAGATCCCATTACTCTTTGACCAACTAATAATGTCTTGGACAATAAGAAAATATCCTTGGAAACCATGATCAATGATTACATCAGTTTCATACAAAATTCTTTTCCAATATGTTTCAACTTCATCTGGTGCAATATGAGGTTTAATTCTATTATCAAATCCTGTTTTTATATTCTCTTGGAGAATATCAGTGTCCATCTCTTTGTCGTTGAAGAATAAAGGCATATCACCTTGGCGAGGAATTTCTACATTACACAACCCAGCTATTATTCCAGTGTTGTTAATTGCCTCGTCTACAACGTCATCAGACAAATAATTTAAGCGTTGACGGCTCTCTGATTCACTTAACATAGAAAGTTGGTTCTCTCCATATTGGAATCTATTGTTGTCACTCATAGTCTTGCCCATTTGAACAGCAGTTAAACATTCATGAAGATACCAATCATCTGAATTGGTATAATGAGAATCGTTAACAACTATTAAGGGGATTGATAATCTTTTAGCCAATATAACTGATGCGTGGTTCCACTCTTCTTGAGTTTTATTTTGGTATGTATGAAGTTCTAAATAAAATCGATCACCAAAAATAGCTTGAAGTCTTGATGCATTCAATAGTGCTTCCTTCGGATTAGTTAGGATATCTTTACCAATCCAACCACTCAAACATCCACCAGTGACTATTAGGCCTTCATTGTATTTTTGTAGAAGGTCCCAATCAATCCTAGGATCATAATATTTACCCTCTAAATAGGCTAAACTACTTAAAGCCCATAGATTTTCTAGACCTTTATTATTCATGGCTATAATAACCATGTGACCAGTCGCTTCACCGCGTTTTTTGGTCTTATCTTTATCAAAACGATCTTCGCACATATATGTTTCAATGCCATATATTGGCTTTATATCATAAAGCTTTGCGTATTTTTCTAACTCTAGATGGCCACCAACTTCACCATGATCAGTTATAGCTACTGCAGAATAGTTTAATTCTTTTGCCCTCTTAACGATATCCTCAACATAGGAAATGCCATCCAAGGCTGAATACTCACTGTGATTGTGCAGCGAAGCCCACATCTTCTACTCCTTTACCTTTATTGTACAAGTCCTTCTCCATAATTATAGTCAACTTATAACCATGAGACCTAAACTTCAGCACCTTTTCTAAATTTTCTTTCCTCCACCAGCCTTTAACCTCCAAATAAATATTGAATTCGGGCAGATAAAAATCTGGTATATAGATTGTGTGTTTTGGAAGTCGTTGCTTGTTTGGTTTGATTATTTTTTTGCCATTGTTAACATTAAAACGATATTTTTCGTACTCCCACAATATATCAGCTTCATCAAGTCGTTTGGCTACTTCAGCCTCCCAACCACTGCGAAATTTAACACCTTTATATATTGGCCTCTTATAAAAAGAGCTACCGGTATTGAGAGATCTTTCTACTCTCTCATCATATGTATTAATATAAAAACATTCTAAAGTACAATATTTTCTTATATTATTTTTATGTGGTTCTATTAAAAATATTTTATTACATCCAATACATAATTTTTCAATTCTTTTCTTTTTAGCATCGGCAGCGCACTGGGGTGAACAAAAATTATATTTAGTGTCTTTTCTGGGAACACGATAAAATATACTATTGCAACTATGACAACAATATTCTATTTCCTTCTCTCTTGTATGAAAACGGGTTCCTTCTTTAGACCATGATTTTTTAGTACTTTTAGAACGCTGTCTTTTTATTTCTTCATCTGTTCTATCCCCTTTAAATAATTTAGTTTTATCGCGCCCTTTATCTGTACAACTTCTTGAACAGAAAAATTGTTTAGCTCCAGCTTGTTTTGTTTGATTTATTTTATATTGGCTTCTAGTAAATAGAGAACTACAATTTTCACATGTTAATTCTAATATTATATCTATAGATTTTCCGTCTTTACCACGGACCTTATGCTTAAAAAAATCACTATTAACACAAATGTGTGGTATATCTTCTAGGGTCATATTTCTTTGGCAGGAAAGGCATAAAAAATTCATAATTACCATCATTTTGTTCTTGGTTATAACTACTAGAGCAAGTTTAGCCACTAATTACATCGTAGTCCAGGGGGCTGTACTCACTGTGACTGTGGATGTTTACAAATGAATTCATATAACTCCATTATACATCATTGTTGCCTTATATTTTCTATTATAGATGAGGATTCCCCAGGGGAATTTT
>JAEHJW020001787.1_pt1 | contig 92447 bp, 116 predicted proteins | sample 9271431 | NCBI WGS metagenome assembly JAEHJW02
TATATATAAATATGTAAATTATGTATTTTTCTATATATATAAAGGCTTTTGGCGGCGAGAGGTGCTCGAGCCGACGTGTTACAAAATGTGTTACAACGTGTAACAACGTGTTACGCAGCCATTTTTGGCGGTTCTCGTCATCTTCACCCCCACGAGACCGCGATTGAAGCCACCTTCGACTCCCGCTCCACCACCATCGCGCGAACGATCCCCTCACCGTGGACGACGAAGGTCTAACCTGTCCACGACACCCCCGAGAGATCGGAACCACCACAGTGACCCCCTTGGAATACACTCTCGCCTCCGTCGCGATCTTGGGGGCCTCCCTCGCCGCCATCGTCGGGATCGACCGACGGACCCGACGCCAGATGGAGCGCCCGCCCACCGACAGCGGCGAGGGTTGGGAACCGGGGACCCCATCGACGGGACGGGGATGAGATGTTCTCGGAGAGCAGCCTCGCCATCACAGGAGCAATCGTCGGGGCCATCATGAGCATCACCTCCACCATCATTAAGTCCGTTGTGTCGCGCCGGTCCCACCGGAGGGGCACGACGGACGAGCCGGTCGAATCCACCAAGGTGTAGGGGGCGACGGCTCGACCACGGGGCGAGCCATCGGTTGTAGGGCTAGAGGGACCCCTGAAGAAAGGAAGTCCCCATGAGCATATTCAGTCACTACACCGAAGCGTCCGCCACCGCCGCGATGATCTACCTCCTCATAGCGGCGGTAGTCGTAGGTGTCGGCGGGAACATCGCCGCCATGCTCATTGAGGCTGCCGTGTCGCGCCGGTCCCACCGGACGAGTACGACAGACGAGCCAGTCGAATCCACCAAGGGGTAGGGATCGACGGCTCGACCACGGTGGCGAGCCGTCGGTCGTGAGGCTATAGAGACTACTGAAGGAAGGGTGCCCCATGAGCCTGCTCAACTACTCCACGACCGTCAAGGCCACTAAGACGATTGGCGAGGTCACCCAGATTCTCGTCCGTGCGGGCGCCCGCCAGATCATGACCGAGTTCGACGACAAGGGGAACGCGAGGGGGCTGTCCTTCTCCGCCCCCACCATCGAGGGGTTGCGAGCGTTCTCTCTACCGGTTGACGCCGAGCCGGTGCTGACGATCCTGAGCGTCGACCCGAAGGTCCCCCTGCGGTTCAGGACGCTCGAGCACGCTCACGACGTCGCCTGGCGGATCACGAAGGACTGGTTGGAGGCCCAGATGGCTCTCATCGCGACCGGAATGGTGACCCTCGATCAGGTGATGCTCCCCTACATGCGATCCGTCGACGGGGGCACGTTCTACGAGGCGTACCGGAAAGGACTCGGAACGAGAGCGGCACTTCCACCGGGCGCGTGATGCCCCGAGTGTCCCGCTGGTCGTAGTTCGGGGCTAGAAGCAACGCAAGCGAAACGAACGAAGGGGAGCAGTGACCCAACTGGTGTGGACTCAGTACGGCGAGGACATGAGCACCGCCGACATTCCCCACGCGAGGGGGGTGTTCGGGACGGACCCCCGACCGGACGGCATCGCACTCAGTGTGACCCTGGTGGTGCGCGGATTCAAAGACCAGGCCGACGCCCACGCTCTGGCTCAGGCCATCGAGGACATCCTTGATCCGTCTGACCCCACACCCCCAACACGGCGACCCGTCGCAGACGAGGCTCGGCGTCGAGATGGCAAGTGGAAGCGCGTTGCCGACATTCTGGCCGAACGGATGATCTATCGCGACTTGTGCCACAACGGGCACGCCACGCTAACGGAGGACTGCCCATTCTGCGACGACATCGCGGCGATGATCGAGTATCGAAAGGCTGGCGGCAAGGTGGGGTTACCGCTCGCGACCGGAAAGCCCATCGACGTCTCTGAACTGACTACGAAGGGAATCACGAATGACTGAACTAAAATTTGCCGGGATTTTCGTCACTGAGCGCGGGGTACCACCGTACCCCGACCACTGCTTCACTCCCGTAATCCGTACCTTTACCCCGAGCGGCAGGGTGCGCGATATCGACCTGACGGAGGACGACCTACACAAGGTGATTGGCGACGCAGCAAAGGCGCTCAGATTTCTCAAGGCGCGTCGACCCGAGTCGGCGCCGTCGAGCATTCACACGAGAGAGGGTTGAGATGCCACAGATTGAGATTCCATTCACCATCGGCCAGCGGGTGCGGACGCCGGGCGGCGTTGAGTTCGTCGTCAATTCAGTCAGCCTGGACCACTGCGGGCATTGGCGCGTGTTCAACGACAAGGGTTCCGCTTTTCTCACTTACGACCTCACCCTCGTCAAGCCGGTCCTGGACTGGAAGCGCTCGTCTGGCTGTTGGCGCGCTAGACGATGGGCCGCGTTTGATAATGGGGACCTTTTCATTGATGGCTGTTTCTGCGGGAACTTTGACGACCCCGCGCCGTGGCCGAGGCAACGCAGAAGTTGTGGAACGAAGCGAGGAAGCATGACTGACGACATCGAAATTGGTGACATCGGGATCGGTGACGACACGTCCCTCGCGGCGCGACTGGTCCGCGAGAGTGTGGAGTACATCATCGAGGAAGGTCATTCGTGTGGGTGCGACCTGGTACGTGCGATCATGTGTCGGTACCACCAGGGCTACTACGACGGCGTGGTCGCAGGAGTGGTGGCGATCCACGATGGATACGACGAGGTGTTCATGTCGCGTGCGCGCTACGCCTTCTTGTCGGAGTTGGAGTCGACGCTTCGGAGGCTCGCTGCCCGTTCGGTTCCAAAGTGGGAGGAGACGAATGACTGACAACATCTGCCCGGATTGCAAGGGGACCGGCCAACAGTGGTCCGGTGTCGAGTACGCAGGCGCTCACGAGATGCTGGCGTGCGACTCGTGCTGCGGGACCGGCTTCGAAGACCCGGCATTGGAGATTGGGCGACTGCGGGAAGTCCTTCTAGAAGCGCGCGGCCTCCACTACCAGTGTAAGTGCGGCGAGTCCCCCGACCATTGCGTCACTTGTGGCGGACTTTCCTGGCCTTGCGTGACGAAAGAGATTCTCGACCGAGTGTTAGGAGCACGATGACTGACGACACCTACCGGCTCGCGCAGATCAGGGCGCGGGTGGAGGCGGCCACGCCGGGGCCGTGGGACGTCAACGGTGATATGTGTGTGATACATCCCATCGACGACGACGACCCCGAACTTGTCGCAGACAACCTTTACTCCCGTGACGCCACCTTCATCGCCCACTCCCGCCAAGACATTCCCTACCTGCTCGATCTCGTAGGCTCGCTCACCGAGGACTTAGAACTTGCGGACAGGACGCGCGCCTCTCTCACCTTGGCGCAGCAGTTCACGCGTCACGACTTGGAAACGGTAGTCGCTGAGAGAGACGCGCTGCGGGCGGCGGTAGAGGAAGCACGTGAGTACCTGACGAGTGACCACGATCTCAACACGCGCCAGGAAGTCGCGCAGGCGGTTCTTACTATCCTCGACCGAGGGCCGAAAGAGAGCGAGGAATCGTGAGTGAAGCCGAGTTCGGTCGCTGTCATGGATTCAGCGGCGATTACCCAACGTTGCGGAAGTGTAGCCGTCCGGCGACCGCCGACGATGGTTGGTGCAACGTTCATCGTGCAGCGATACGAAGGGGCGAAGCACGGGCAAAGGCGAATGAGACTAGGAGGCGACAACTCCGTGAGGCAGAAGATGCGCGACGCGCAGCGATCCAGAGTGTGAATGCCGACCTCCGCTCCCAACTCGCCCAGCGTGACGCGGAACTGGCGGCGCTGCGCGAGAAGGTGAACGCGGCCAAAGACTGGCTACGCGACGATGAGCACAATTGCCCGGACTGTGAGTATGCCGCTCAGATGGCGACGCTGGCAGCGTTCGAAGGGTACGTCCCGATGCCAGGCGCACGCACCCCGACACCAGGCCGTGCGCCGTCCTGCGAGTTTCATGAGGGGGCGCACCGATTTCTTTCGGCACTCTCGAACGACCAGGAGGGAGAATGACGCACACTTTTCACGCGCAGATGAACGACGCCGACATCTGCCGCATCAACAGGTGGGGCGTCGGGACGCGCCTCGTCGGTGACGAGGGCTATGGACCAACCGTTATGCGCATTACCGGTCTCGGGGAGCAGATGGTTCTCGCGGTGGCCGAGTCGCACAATGGCGTACCGCAAAGGCCGCACGAGGGACCGTGGAGTCTGCGATGCCGAGAGTGGCGCGAGGTGGGAAAATGACCCACTACCGGTACCGATGGGAGTGCGAACACTGTCAGACGTTCGGGCGATGGCATTCGAGCGGGGTGGAGGCGCGCAGGGACTTCTGGGCTGAGCATCGTCGTGACTGCCTATTGGAGGACAGCGCCATCCTGAAGAAGGACTTACTCGCAGACGATCAGGAGACGAGATGACTGACGACACCGACCGACTCGCGCAGATCAGGGCGCGGGCAGAAGCGGCCACGCCGGGGCCGTGGTTTTCTGATATCGGCAACTTCATGGTGTGGGATGAGACGTCTGAGGACTCCGAGGCCGTGGCTAAGGAGATAGGCGACGACGATTGCGTATTCATTGCCCACTCTCGCGAGGATGTCCCCTTCGTGCTCGACCTCGTGGACTCACTCACCGCCGAGAGGGACACCCTGCGGGCCGTCGTGGAGGAAGCGCGAGCGGCAGTCGCGGAGGGGATGGCCCACTATGACAGGTGGGTTGGAGCGCGAGAAATGTTGAAGTTGCTCGACCGAGGGCTAAGGGAGCAGGGAGAGTGATCACGTACGCCGTGACTGAGGACGACCTAGCCATCTGCGCCGAGTGTCTCCATATCCGCTACCATCACCGGCCCGCGTGCTTCTCGTGGTTGCGCGACATCGGGGAGCCGTTGTGTCACTGTCGCGGATTCGTCGAGCCCAAGAAAGAGAGATACCAAAGATGACTGACGACACCGAACGACTCACGCAGATCAAGGCGCGGCTACGGGGGACCACGCCGGGGCCGTGGGACGTCAACGATGATCTGTGTGTGATACATCCCATCGACGACGACGACCCCGAACTTATCTCAGACAACCTTCACTCCCGTGACGCCGCCTTCATTGCCCATTCTCGTCAAGACATCCCGTTCCTCCTGGGTCTCATAGAGTCGCTCACCGAAGACCTGGAACTTGCGGACAAGACGCGCGACTCACTCACCCTGATGTGGCGGGTCGCGCGTCACGATCTAGAAACGGTCTCCGCCGAACGTGACGGGCTGCGGGCGCTCGTCGACGAGACATAGGCGTTACACCGAGTCATCACGGTCTCCCATCGACGACAGAGACGGCTGTACGGGCAGCGGCCACTCTGGTCGACATGTGTGAGTGGTGTCTTGATATTTGGAACGGCGAGAGTGACAGGGGTGAACTACCGCCTGACGAGATGAGGTGGCCTCGTACGACCGTCAAGATTCTCAACCCCGACACTCCGCGAGGCGTCCGATGAGATGTGGGGTTAGTAAACCACCCAACGACGACGGAGAGGTGAACGATGATACGGGCGGTGGAGACCGGTACAGGTTTTGCTGACGCGGTGCTGGGTCGCAAACAGTACGAGGGGTGGCGTTTCGTGAGCGGACTGACGACCCCGGATGGATTTTGCTTCATCTTCGACGACGGGTTAGAGCCCATCTGTCGGTGTGGTCATCCCGAGAGCGATCACGTCCGCGCCTCACGGTTGACCTCAATTCGTACGTGCGACGTCGAGGCGTGTGAGTGTCGGAACTTCGTGGCCCCCATCCCCAATGACGACGATGGGTGAGCCCTCTCGTCGTTGTATCGCTCGAGTGTCACAACCCCCGTGGTACTTGCACCACAGTCGGTGCTCCCGTCCAGCGTCGAGCGAGAATGGGCTTTGCCGCCAACACGAGAAGGTCTACGAACGCCGAGGTTGCATCGACACCACCACCGGCTACGACGAGCCCGTGACCTACCTCTACGCGAAGGACCAGAACGGGGTCACCCACGACGAGAAGTCTCCGGGGTAGTTTTTCAGGAATTGGCGCTCGACGTCGCCCCCACCGAAAGGAACACATGGAACACTCACCACGAGGCGGACAGGAAGAGACCGACCACTTTACGACGACCTCTCCTCCGAGAGACGGTGCCGAGATGTGGCGACGACTGACCGCCGCCATCGAAGAGGTGAGCGACGGGCTCTCTCCAGAGATCGACTCATCAACGTTGGCCGCGCGGATCACTCGGGCGATGTCATCCCTCGATGACGCGCCGACGAAGGTCGACCTGATCCGTCGACTGTCCGAACGGGAGCGCGAGGTGGTCGCACTGCGACGCCGACTAGACCGGATCGAGTACGCCGTCCTGATGATCCGCCTGACCCTCGCTGCCGGGCACGACTCGGTCTACGCCCTGCGTGGCGACGTCTCGTCGGAGGTCGACGACATCAATGCCATTTTCGCTGAGGACCTACTCCCCTCACGGGGCGAGCCATCCCCCTCGGGGCTAGAGGAACACTAGGAAGAGCCGGAGGAATCATGGGTATCACCTACTGCGATGTTTGCCACACCTACACAACCGATCACTGGCCCTGGAACTGTCCGAGTCGAAAGTCTCTCCCCTCCGATCCTGCTGCCACCGCCACCACTCAGGACTCACCGTCGCACTCTGACAGAACCCACTCCCACTCCGACCGGTAGGGGGGGGAGCGACCATGAGACAGCGGGTGGTCATCCGTCTCTATCTCGCGGGTCCCATGAGTGGGTACGAGGAATGGAACTACCCCGCCTTCGACACCCACGCCCGATGGCTCCGGGGTCGTGGCTACGGCGTGGTCTCCCCCGCCGAACGGTCGAGGGATCGAGGGTTCGACGAGCGTGCCCCTCACGGAGCCTTCACCAGTGACGACTATCGCAAGTCGATGATTCACAACTACCGAGCCCTGCTCACGTGTGACGGGGTGGCCCTCCTCCCCGGCTGGGAGAAGTCGACGGGTGCCCTGCTCGAGCGCCGCTTGGCGATGCAAGCCGGTCTCGCCATCTTCTACGTCGACGCGTCGAGGGAGTACCTCGAGCGTGAACTCGTCGTGGGCATCGGAGGGTACGCTCGCGCGGGAAAAGACACGTTGGCGAACCTGATGGTCGAGCACATGGGGTTCCAGCGGCGAGCGTTCGCTGACTCCCTGCGCAACGTGCTGTACGCCACCAACCCGATCATTGACGGCACGGGGTCGGGACTTCGCCTGGCCGACGTCGTCGACCGAATTGGATGGGACCAGGCCAAGGTGGAGTACCCCGAAGTCCGATCACTCATGCAGCGGCTCGGTACCGAGGGTGGGCGACGTCACATTTCTACTGACATTTGGTCACGGACGCTGTTCGAGTCCCTACACTCCGCCCCCCGTCTCGTCATCCCCGACTGTCGTTTCCCCGATGAGGCTGCGGACATTCACCGGCGCGGGGGGTACGTACTCCTCATCGAGCGTGACGGTGTGGGGCCGGTCAACGACCACGTCTCGGAGTCGTGCGACATAAGTCCCGACGTCATCATCACCAACAACGGCGATCCGTTGGATATGGTGGAGCAGGTACGCGACTTCTTGGGAGGCACATGATGTCGACGAGACGGGGGACTCTCATCTGGCTGTCTGATCGTCGTCACTGGTACGCCGTCCTTCTGCTCACCCTCGCGTCGATGGGGGTTGAAGACGCACTGACCGCATCGGGAGCGTCACGCACGGAGGCGTTCCTCGTCGCCCTTCCCCTCATCGTCGTCACGGTGGTGTGGGCCGTCTTGCAGGTCGCTCACGCCACCGCCACGATGCGGGTCACCGTGGGCCTCGTACTGACGACCCTGCTGCTGTGGCCGTCACCCACTTCGATCCACCACGAGATGACCGACCTCGCCACCGTCATCTTCCTGGCCCCTATCCTGCTCGCGGTGATCGTGATGCTGCTCGTCGAGGGAGTGGAGTCCTTACGACACCCCGTGACGTCAGGAGAGTCCGTTGAGTCTGGTTCGAGTGACCGACTCACATGACGTGAGAGCGAGAGAAAACCTCACTTCCGACCGGGTGGGGCTATCATCGTTCTCACTGGCCGGAAGCCACTGTCCCCCCGGTGGCTTCCGGCCTGCCCCCTCTTCGTCAGGCAGCCACCACCAATGAGAGACGCGCAACCACGACAGCCGCGAGGCACCCCCGTCGGCGGTCAGTGGTCCACCACTCGTCGCCCTCCTAGTGACCTTCGACGTCGGCTACGCACCAACCCCGCGATGGCACAGGCCCTCTCGGCCATCGTCCGTGAGGTCGACGGTCGTGGCGGTCGGGTCATCGTCGTCGGTGGGGCCGTGCGCGACATGGTGCGATCTTCGATTACCGGGACCACCGTTGATCCCCACGACGTCGACGTGGAGGTCTACGGTGTCCCCCTCCCTCAACTGCGGGAGTCGATCTCTCGTAGGTACTCCGTGAGTGAGGTAGGGGCACACTTCTCCGTTCTGAAGGTGAACCTGAACGACGGCGACTCCCTCGACGTCGCCACTCCGAGACGAGAGGTGGCAACCGGGGTCGGACACCGCGACTTCGACGTCGAGTCCGACCACACCATGACCTTCGACGAGGCGGCGTCGCGTCGTGACCTCACCATCAACGCAATGGGCTACGACGTGGTGACAGGGGAACTGCTGGACCCCTACGGCGGGGAACGCGATCTTCGTGACGGGGTGCTTCGACACGTCTCCCCCCGCTTTGTCGAGGACCCCTTGCGACCGCTCCGGGTCGCTCGCTTCGCGGGGCAACTCGGATTCAGGGTCGACCCGTCCACGAACGAACTCTGCCGCTCGATGTCCTCTCAATCGTCCATTCTGCCCTACGAGCGCGTCTGGGGTGAACTCCATCGGATTCTCCTCTCATCGGCCCCTGGAAGGTCCCTGCACGCCCTGGACGACATGGGGTGGCTGGATGTCACTCTCCCCGAGGTGGCGGCGCTGAGAGGGGTCGCTCAAGACCCCACCTGGCATCCGGAGGGCGACGTCCTCACCCACACCGCTCACGCCCTTGACTACTTCGCCACCCACCTTCGTACTGACGACGACGAGGACGACACGGTGGTCGCGTCCGCCATCATCTGTCACGACCTGGGCAAGGCGACGACCACCGTGGTACGCGATGGTCGTATCCGGGCACTCGGCCACGAGGGGGCGGGAGTGGAGCCGACGCTCCGGCTTCTCCGTCGACTCGGTCAGTACCGTTTAGCGGAGGATGTCGCCCCACTGGTCGCTCGCCATCTCGCTCCCGTGACTTTGACGACGGATCGGGCGGTTCGCCGCCTGTCCACCGACGTTCCCCGACTCGACCTACTGGCACGGGTGTCGCGGGCCGACGTCAACGGACGCCCCCCACTGACCAACGACGAGTCGGGGCGAAAGATCGACGAGTTCGAGGAGCGAGTGAATCGCCTGGGGCTCGACGACGGCCCGCCGCCGCCGCTGGCGCGGGGCGCTCACCTCATCGCGATGGGCGTGACGCCGGGGCCGCGATTCAAGAAGTTGCTCGGGGACGTCTACGACGCTCAACTCGACGGGACGGTGACCACCGAGAGCGACGCGATTGCGATGCTTCGAGCGATGGTGAAGTAGGAGCCGTCACCACAACACTGTCCACTAGGATGCTGGTTCGCGAGCGGAGGTGGTGTGATGGCACTGGTCAACGAGATACGCGACCCACAGAGTCGGGTTCGTCTCTTCTTCGACGACAACTTCCCGCGTCTGCGAGAGCAACTCGCCCTCGCGGACGGGCGGCTCATCGCTCGACTCACCCCCGAGTCATCGGGGGTGATGCCGACCGGGAAGGTGACGTGGAGACCCGGTAAGCCCGTCGTCATTCCCCGGAGTGGGGCACCACTGCCGTACCCCTGGCCGTTGGTCGGGATGGCCTTCGACTACCGACTCCGGTTTTTATTCGGCCCGTCTGACGTCAATCGGTTGGGGGCGTGGATCGGGGCGAACGACCTCTCCAATTTGGAAGGGGCGCAGGGGCGCTCCCCCTCCCTCGGCCTCATGGTGGACATGGTGGATCACATCAACGAGATGTCGTTCTCGGAGTTCGACATCTCGCGGGGGTGCTACGTCATGGCTCTACTGGAGTCGGTCGCCCGAGGTGGCAATGGCGGGGCACTTCCACCCGACATCCTGCGTACTCTTCATGGTGACTGGTCCACCTCACTCGACGACGCACTCTCCCTCTGCAACGACGTCGTCGCCAACGACATCACCGAACTGGCCAACCTGTTCGTGGCGACTCAGCCGGACATCGTCAACAGCACCTCGTTCATCACAAATCCAACGTTCGTCGGTAGCGAGTTCATCGGCGGGGCGGACGCCGACTTCATCGCCGACAGGGTACTGATCGACATCAAGACGACCACCAAGAACGAGTTTCCAACGTCGCACCTCTATCAGATCATCGGCTACGCCCTACTGGACTGGAACGACAACTTCCAACTGAACGGCGTTGGTGTCTACTTCGCTCGGCAGGGGATAACGATCTCGTGGTTGCTGGACGAATTCATCGACCGTGCGACCGAGCATCGCCTGACCCTCGAGACGGCTCGCGACCAGTTCCGAGAGATCGTCGGCGGGTATGAACGAGAGGAACGGGGGCGGGTCAGGATGGGGAGTCTCACCCACTGATCGCACCCCACGGACTAGCCTGGGTCCGGTAGTCGTGCGTACTATCACCTCGTCACCGGTGGAGGGTCAAGTTGAACGAACACTGGTCGGACCAGATGGAACAGATGGGGATTCTGGAGTCGACGCTTCGGTTCATGTACAGACGGCCCCTACTCCTGTGGTTGGGGGCTGTTGTGGGCTACATACTCACCTACACCGTGCTCTCGACGTTTTTGTGGTTCCTCCTTCCGTTTCCCTTCGCCATCGTCTCCTCCTACGTTGCGATAATCGTGGCTTTCGCCATGATCGCGACGGCAATCGCCGTCGTGGTCGCCTCCACTCGACTCTTCTTCAGACGATGACCTCCTCGTCACGACCGGTTTCATTCACTTCCACAGCCAGGTTGTACGCTGGTCCGGTGGAGAGACAATGACGAGACGCCGACTTCTACTCATCGTCCTCGTGGGGCTGCTGATCGGTGGAGCGGGCGTGATGGTGCGCCAACTCACTAACTCCAATCACTTCACCCCGTCCGCCGTCGACCTCACCCCACTCAACGCCCCCAAGCCGTCGGGCCACCCCGTGAAGCCCGCAACGACGACGACCACAATGGCCCCTCTCTCATCACCCGTCGGCTTTACGACGGTGACCGGGTCGGATGGTGAGCGGGTGGCCGTGAGGATGACGGGCGGACCGACCAGGGTGCGCCTGACGTGCTCGTCGTCACCGGTCGACGTCATTCACTTCGCGATAAAGAATCTCGGCCCCTTCACTCTGGGGGCGAACATCGGCGACTACGCCTCGTCAGTATCGGTGGGCGCGCCAGCGCAGGCGTTCCGTGGAGCCCCGGCGAAGTGCGGCGAAACCTATCCCCCCTGCCACACCCCGATCACCGCTCTCCACCTCACACCAGGCCAATCGTCGATCTGGTGTCCTCTCGTCGGTGTGCCGAAGTCCATGACCTCTCACGAGGTGCGTCTCGATCTCGTCGAACTCCTCGGCGGAGACTTCATCGTCACCCTGAACGGGGGGAGCCCCACCGACAGCATCGTGGAATGGAATGGTGGAAGAACCATCGTCACCCCATGAATTGAACGTTGCCACCCCTGGTCGCTCGAATCGGAAACTGTCGGAAGCCAACTTTTACCGTCTCGTCGCGATCTACTACTCCGAGCAGGAGCGCGACATTCTTCGGATGCGAGCGGGCAGGTCCATCCACACCTTCCACCTCGAACTGTGATCCGACCCTCGCGCACCCATAGTGGAGATCGAGAGCGAAGGAGACACCCCTCTATGACCAAGCGCCAACCCAAGGGGACCCCAGTTGGGGGTCAATTCGCGCCCGACCGCAAGCCGACCAGCGACGATCTCACCACCTCGACATCGTCGCTGGTCGAGGACGTTGACGGCACCAAGAGGTGGTACCGCAATGGAGTCCTCCATCGCGACGACGGCCCCGCCGTGGAGCGCCCCGATGGAACGAAGAAGTGGTACCGCGATGGTAGGCCCCACCGCGACGACGGCCCCGCGATTGAGTGGAGTGATGGCACCAAGGTGTGGTGTCGCAATGGACAACGCCACCGCGACGATGGTCCCGCGATGGAGTACCCCGACGGCACCAAGAGGTGGTACCGCAACGACAAACGCCACCGCGACGACGGTCCCGCGATTGAGTGGGCCGACGGGGCCAAGATGTGGTATCGCAATGGCAAACTCCACCGTGACGATGGACCTGCTATTGAGCAAGCCGATGGCACCAAGGAGTGGTGGCGCAATGGGAGTCGCCATCGCGACGACGGTCCCGCGATTGAGCGAGCCGATGGTACTAAGGAGTGGTACCGTGACGGCTGGCTGGTTTCTCCTCCCGAAGGAGACGACCTATGACCACGCGCCAACCCAAGGGGACCCCAGTTGGGGGTCAATTCGCGCCCGACCGCAAGCCGACCAGCGACGATCTCACCACCTCGACATCATCGTTGGTCGAGGACGTTGACGGCACCAAGTTGTGGTATCGCAATGGTTTACTCCATCGTGACGACGGACCTGCCGTGGAGTGCCCCGATGGAACCAAGAAGTGGTACCGCGATGGTAGGCCCCACCGCGACGACGGACCCGCTATGGACTACTCCGACGGTGTCAAGGAGTGGTTCCTCAATGGTGTCTGCCACCGCGACGACGGACCCGCTGTGGAGTACCCCGACGGCGTCAAGGAGTGGTACCAAAACGGACGGCTCCACCGCGACGACGGACCTGCGATTGAGTGGGCCAATGGCATCGACGAGTGGTACCACAACGGTGAAGCGATCTCGCCCCCGGAGGGGGGACTCCAGGGCCATGAGGTGTCACGATGAATCTCAGATCATTCGATCTCGTGGTTGGAAGTGGTCCACCAGTTGGTCACCAAGGAGCCGTACACTTACCGAAGCGGATGACGCCCAGCATCCACGGAACAGATAGGTCGCCACGAACATGAATCAGGAATGGCGGGAGGACGCGCGGTGCCGAACCCTGGACGACGCTCGCATCTTCTTCTCATTCGACCCTCTCGACATCGAACGAGCACGTGGTCATTGCACTCGGTGCCCCGTGCAGGAGGAGTGTCGAGAGTGGGGGGTTACCAACTCTTACGAAGATGGAGTCATCGGAGGGATGACAAAGAGTGAGCGACGACGTGAGGCTCGTCTCCGTCGCTCTCGCAAGAAGTCCAGTCGGGAGTCGTGGGGCTAAGCCGTCACCATCGGGGCTAGAGGGGCAGCAGCACATCTAGCGAAAGAGAGTCACCTGATGGGGGACAACGACTGGATTTTGAACGCTCACTGTCGCGGCGAGGACCCCAACATCTTCTTTCCCAGGCGAGGCGAGGCCCTCGATCCTCGTGCCGACGCTCACTGTGATGCGTGCTCTGTGATCGAGGAGTGCCTCGAGGACGCCCTGAGGACCCACACGCTCGGTCGGCAGGCCAAGACGTCGCCCCATGACCGGATGATCATTCGGCGACAACGCCGGATAGAGGCAGGAGGCGATGGCCGCGCCGGGACGGCCTGATAAAAATAGTTTTCCACTAGCGCACGAGTGGACAATCCCCGTATTCGCTAGGCGACGACTGGCGTTTTGGGCACTTAATGGGGCGATGAGAAACTCGACCCAATCTCACAGATGAACGAAACGGTCTCGTAGAATTTCCTTCCAAGGGCCACGAACGCCCTTCAATCCTCACCTACTCCCCCATCGCCCGTGCGTGGGGTTAGAGAGGTAGGGACAACACAGAAAGAGAGCGAGACCACACGCATCCGTGAAGTAACTGTCCGAATACAGGAGTCACCATCATGCGAGCCATCACCCGTACTTTTGCTGTTGCTATAGCGGGGGTCACCTCAATGTCCCCCGTACCTCACGTGAGCCTCACGAGCCACGTGATGTTGCGCTACCGGAATGTCCCCACCGTGCACGACACTCGTCACCCCGAATTTCTGTTGGGGATGCGTCGCGCCAGTGGACACATCTCCCGACCCGTTGCTCGAGTCACCTCTCACGTACAGAGCCTCGTCAGTTCCGCCACGATGGCGGTGTGGCGGCGAGTTGGCTGGTGTGAGACCCACCTCGACTGGTCATTCCAGGCGGGGTTGACTTTCGCCAGCGCTCACACCGGAGCGTTGGGGATCGAGAACTCGTCGTGGTGGGGGAACGGTGGGACGAAGTTCGCTCCGCGAGCCGGTCTCGCCACCCCCCAACAGCAGGTGTATATCGCGTCGGTGATTCAGAACGGCTACGCGCCACCTGACCAGAACGGATGCACCGGCAACTGGTGATCACCCCCTAGATGAGGGGCGACTGGTAGTTTTTTGCCATGATCGAAGCCAATGACCCCGCCACCAATCGCGACATTCAATTGGAGTTGATCTCCTACGGACAGAACGCCGAAGACGTCGTCCTCTACCGCACCTTCAAGGGGGTTCGCAATGGCCGATACGTCGATGTGGGGGCGGGGCACCCCAAGTTCGGGTCACTGACGAAGAACCTCGTCGAGCGCCTCGACTGGAGCGGTGTCGACATCGAACCGCTGGCGAGAGAGTCGGAACTCCTCGCCTCGGCGCGACCACACAATCGCGTGATCCAGTGTGCGGTGGGGAGTGAGGCGGGACGGTACGACTTCTACCGGCTCACCGACAACTGGGGAATGAGCACTCTTGATCCCAGCATCGCGAATGCCCATCGGCGCAATGGCTGGAACGTCGTCACGGAGTCCGTGGAGGTTCGGACGCTCGAATCAATCCTCGACGAGACGATGCAGCCGGAGTTCGAGTTACTAAAGGTCGACGCGGAGGGGCGAGAACTCGATGTTCTCCAGTCATTCGACATCGAGAGGTGGCTCCCTCAGGTGATCTTGCTTGAATCGACATTGCCCGCGTCGACGGTGGGCACCGAACAGGAGTGGGAGCACATCGTGCTCAGTGCGGGGTACACGATGTGCCTCTGGGATGGACTGAACCGTTTCTATTGCAGTCCTAAGGCTCTTGATCTCGCTCCATCCCTCTCAGTTCCCGCCAACGTGTTCGACCGGTACATCTTCTCGCGCTGGTGGGACAACCTCAACGAGGAGACCCGTCACGAACTCGATCTCGACGGACGCTTTCTCGACTGACGAGGTAGTGCCGCACCCGGAGAAACCACAGTATTCCGCCGCCCAGAACTACACTGAAGTCACTGGTCAATGCCAGCGGACGGAGTCACTGAACATGGAGCGAACGTACCCCTACATCATCGGTCACCCCGGTGGAAGTCTCGGCAGCAAGGACCTGAAGAGTCAGTTCGGGAACCGGGCGGACATCGGCGCCCGAGCCGAGCAGAAGACTGCGACGGAGGTACTCAATCCACTATGTGAGAATGGGGGAGCCACCGTCCTTCACGACCTGAGGCTTCACTCGACATCCCGTTCGGGGGGCTCGCGGGAAGGGAACATCGATCACGTCGTCGTGAGTGGGACGTCCGTCTTCCTCATCGACACCAAGATGTGGCAGCCCGGCTTCTACTGGACCTTCTCGGGCACGTCACGCCGAGGGCTCACCAAGGTTCCCCACCTCGACAAGGGCACGATGGAGTGGGCGCGCAACTTCGTCGAGAAGGTGCTGAGTGACCATCGCGTGACGTACACCATCAAGGGGGTCTACCTCTTCGTCTGGCCGTCGCGGGACGACGGGACCAGTCTTCGCCTCTACCGGCCCCGTGGAGCGCAGGCGATACTCGCTTCGCACGGTGCTCGTGCCATTGGCCGAGTGCGTCCCGCCAGTCAGGAGATCGTTGCCGCCCTCTACCCTCTCGTCATCAACCCCTAGGGAGAATGATGTCCGTCGACGCCATTGCTCGCTGCTGGCTGCTCTTTGGCATGACGGAGGAATCCGCCGCCATTGACGGAGTGTCTGATCTCGCCGCGCGTGTCTATCGCGCATCCTTTCGAGACACGGTCTACTCCGTCGTGCCGTTCCGTGAGCCCCGAGTGACGAGTCGCCACTTCCGCCGCAAGGAGCGACACTCGGACGACGAGGGCACCCCACTGGAGCCACTGCGCTCTCTCCACCCCCGCACCGCCCTCTTCGTCAATCCCACCGAATTCGCGTCCACGTGGAGTGGCGACCTCGAGTCGTTCAACGAGGTGATGTTGGTCGGGGTGAATACCGACAATCGGCTGCTCGGCTCGGCTCTCACCCTCTTCGATGAGGGGGTGCCCGTCATCATCTCCTCGTCACTCTGTCTCTCGTCGGATGGTACGGCGCTGTCGACGACGGCACTACAGGCAGTTGCTCAGAGCCTCGGCAACTGGCGAGTGAGGGACTGATGGCGACCCGTCGAAAGGCGTCAGCGACCCCCAGCAACGACATGTCCCTCATCATCTTGGCCGTCGGGGTGGTGGGCGCGTTCGCCGCCATCTGGTTCGGACTTCCGGGCGTGGGAGTGCTATGGGTCGCGCTGATCATTGCGGCGTGGTCCTCGGTGGCCGTCGACCCCGACAACCCGAAGTCGATCCGTCGCCACCAGTACGCCAAGTCATTACAGACATCCCTCATCTTTCCCCTACGGTCGATCCTCAAGGTCAACCAGGCGTCGTGGGTGACCAGTGTGCTCTTCGGGGCACTGGGGTACTTCATTCCCGATCCTGGCAACCGGAGCATCTCCGCGTCGGGCGGTCACATCTTGAACGCCGTGTTCGCTGCGTTCATCGCCTTCGCCATTGCGGGGGCCAGACGTGATGTCCAGGGGTCCGACTACCCCGGACTTCCCCTCACCAAGATTCGCGACTCCGTGGCGACAATCCCCCTCTTCATCATCGGAGCGATCCTTGGACTGGGGTTGGGATCGTGGGGAGTGTACGAAGTGGGGGTCAACGGACCCCGGTGGGGGTACACCGTCATTCGACACCCCGCCCCGCCGCTTCACCCCATCATCGTTCACGTCGGAGTGCTCTTTGACGACCCCATCGCGTTCGTCACGGTCCTAACACTGCTCGCGGGGTGGCTGGCGTTCGTTGGTGGGTGGAGCCGCACGTCACTGGCCGAGTGGCGTGAACTCAGCGCGTCACGTGAGATGTGGGCCAACTACTGGCTACCGCTGAAGAAGGACCCTCCCCCACTGCTGATGAGTCGCACCGTCATCGACGACATCGTGACCATCGAGACGTTTCGAATCCTCCCTCACGAGAACCTGGCCGACTATCTCTCGCTCGAGAAGAAGTTCGAGCCCATGACCGGAGCGTGGCGGGTCGCGGCTCTCTCCATGCCGGAGCGTGAGGACCGCCCCGGAACGTGGTCGGCGACCATGTTCGCCATCGTGCAGTGGCAGTCGGCAGCGGACGTCACCAGTTGCTCCGCCGAGGTGGCCTCGTGGTGGCTACGGTCGGTGATGGCGTGGGTGGTCCACGGAGCATCGGTGTACCCGGACCCCTCTCTGGGGCGCCTCGCCCTCATCAGCGAGGGAAATGACGTCCCGGAGGACCTGGGTATGCCATCTACCGCCAAGAAGGGGTGGTGGCAAAGGTTCAAGGAGAACTCCCCTACCGAGTCCACGTTGGAGGCCCAACTCAAGAAGGACGCGTCGACGCCAACGGACGACAGTGAGCCCGGCGACCAGTTGTGGGCGTCGGTATGGGCCTTCCCTCCCAACTGCGCCGCGTTCTACGTGCGTGAGAACCTCATGGACAGCGTGCTCGAATTCGCGGGGTGCGACGCCGTCGTCGACGACCGCAACGACACCGTGTACTTCGGCGTCCTTGACGGCGACTCGGTGAACCCCCGACAGGCAGCCGTCATCGACGCACTCATCACACAAGACCGGTGGCGGGGCATCTGGTCGAACACCCCCAAGGGGGGCGTCAACAGCCCCCGCGCCCAGTCGCCGTTGGCTCTCTCGGCACAGATCGCCACCGGGGCCGAGGTGAACCGGATGCCGTTCACCGTCAGCGAGGGCAACAACCCGAGGGACTACAACAACATCGAGGGGAACCTGAAGACCGCTCTCGGCGGTGCCAAGTTCGTCGCGGTAACGGGGTGGCCCGACTTCGACGGTGAGGTGGGGCGACCGGGTGAGCGTCACCCCCAGGCGTTCTGTGTCTACTGGTCGATGGAGAGTGTTCCGTCCAGCCCTAGCGCATTGGAGCCGTCCGTCTCCCCGGCGAACCAGTGGGTCCTCGCCGGGATCGTCAACGACGTCTTCCGCACTCTGAAGATGGACGCGCCCGAGGTGATTTCGGTGCGACCAATGAGCAAGAAGACGTCTCGGGAACACGTGTGGGAGGTCTCACTGCGACTCTACGGCAACGTGACGACGGCCCAGGTCCGCAAGAACAGCCCCCGCATCGCGGAGATGCTCGCCATCTCGTGGGTGAGGGTCACCGACGCCGATGACGGTTGCCTCCTCTACATGGGGGCGAGGCCGACGGACGAGATTCTCGCCAAGGAGCGCGACCGCGCCCTCGTGGCGTCGCTCGACTGGGAGCAGGCGTTCCTGCTCACGAGCGTGCTCGGCTCCAATGGTGCGGTGCCGACCCTAGTGTCAACTGACCACCTCCCCTCGAACCCTCTCGTGCAGGTGCTCGACTTCTCCCTGCCCCCTGGACTCAACCAGTCACTCGTCAAGCAGTCGATCCAGAAGTTGCGCACCGCGACCGGCAACGAGTACATCGAGGTGATGGCCTCCCCTCACGGACCGACCCACCTCACTATCCAGGCCAGCGTGGAGAATCCTCTCGCGGAGATAATGCCACTCGATTTTGAAGCGGCGGACAAGGCGCACGGCATCGCCTTCGCCACCGGAGTTTCCGGTGAGCCGGAAGAGTTCGTGGCGGCTACCGACGTCCACCTCTTGATCGCTGGTATGACGGGCTCCGGTAAGTCAGTCGCGGCACAGGTCATCTTGTACGGAGCAGCGATCAAGGGGTATGACATCTACGTGATCGACCCCACTAAGGGGGCGGCGGACTTCAAGTTCATCGAGCCCTACGCCAAGGCAGTCGCCACCACCATCTCGGACGCGGCGCTGACGCTACGGGCCATCTACACGGAAATCGAACGTCGCAAGAATCTAAACTCCCAGCACGGTGCCGGGTCTATCTACGACCTTCCCGAAGAACTGCGTCCACCACCAATCTTCGTGCTCATTGACGAGTTCACGTCGCTCATCATTTCGGCGGAGAAGATTGACCGTCAACCACATGACGACCCCGAACTCGAAGCGGAACGACAAGAGCAGATCGCGGCAAAGAACGACCGCAACACCATTGGTGTCATCACTGGGAAGATAGCCCGAGAGTCGAGATCGGCTGGTGTGTCGCTCGGTCTCGGTACACAGAAATTGATGGCGAAGACGCTTGAGAGTATCCCCGGCGGTGGCGACTTGAAGGACAATTTGTCGCGTCTGCTGATTGGCAACACCTCAATGGGGCAACGCATGTCCGCATTGCGAGCCTTCGAGCAAGCCCCCGATCCGGGTGACAATATCCCGAAGGGTCGGGCCATCTGGGAGTCAGCGGTGCGCACCGGCGTCATCGTGCAAGGCTGGTACGCGCCCGCGTCACAACTCGCGGAAGAACTCGCCAAGAGACGAGCGCCGTTGGAAGACAGCGAGAAGATCGATCTCACTTCGCTGCGGAGGTCGAAGCCAGCGCCCCAAGCGTTCAGCCCCGTTGCGGGTACCGACGCCAAGGACGCCGACGTCGAGGAGATCGAGGACATTGGTGAGTTCACCTTCTCACTCGACGACGCGGTCGACGACGACGTGGCCGACGACGACGTCGTTCCCGATGATGATGTCCCCGCCGACGAGTCTCCCGACGTCGTGGAGGGGGGTTCAGGAACACCCGCCGAGGCCGTCGATCCAGTAACGTCTCAGTCCAGTGAGGCAGTGGACGAGTGGGCGGTGTTCGCCGACCAGACAGAATCAGAGGACGACGTCATCGAACGGCAGCCGCAAGACGTGGAGGACGACGAGTTCGGGGGGTGGGTGCCCACATCTCTGACCGCGTGGGAGGACTAGATGACGACGGTCAGTCTTTGGGGGGTGGGCCAGTGAAGACCGAGCGCGTCACCGTGCGCCTGCCCGATGGGTTCGATCCGGCTCGTCACATCAAGGCTCTCGCGTCATCGATCTCCGAGCGGTACGGTGAGGGGTTCGAGATCGACTCGATTGACGTCGATGGGCGGATCGCGTACGCCACCCGACAGGGTCAGGTAGCCGAGGTCTCCGTGGGCAAGACCAGCATCACCATCCACCTCCCTCGCGGGACCAAAGCGAGCGACGGCGACCGAGTCGCGGCGAAGATGGCCGAGCAGAACCCTGGCTATCAGATGGTCTCCTTCGAGCCGCACGTGGGGCGGGCCACCCTCTCGAAGATGGACAATCGTACCTTTCGTGCTCGCTCCGCCATCGCGGTCGCCCTTGGGGTGAAGCCCTGGGACGTCAAGATCACTCCTCGTCCCGACGACGGGTTCGACATCGTCTTGCCCCAGAACTACGTACCGTCGAAGCACGACGACAAGTTGGACGAGGTGGCCACCGCCATCGTGGGGCGATTGGGGTGGTACGTCTCCATCAACCCTCAGACGCTCCGGGGGTCCATCCTGCCGGGTGATCCGCCGACTTTTCCCGTCATCCAGTCGTACCCCTTCAAGGACGGCAACGGGAAACTCGTGCTCGAGGACGATGAATGGTCTCACATTCCTCTCGGTCGCATACTGGGGCAGCCGGGTGGGGGCGAGGGACCCGAACTGAACACCGACATGGTCCTGGCCCCTCACATGCAGGTGAGCGGTCTCACCGGAGGTGGCAAAGGATTCTCCCTCATGGCCATGATGACGGGGGCACTCGCGCGAGGTTGGGAACTGTGCATCATCGACGCGGTGAAGGGGGGCATCGACTTCATCGAGTGGTACCCCTTCGTAAAGGATGACGGGTGGGGGAACGACCTCGCGTCGGCGTGCTGCGTCATTGCGCTCGTCTACAAGGAGGGGTTGCGGCGCAAGAAGATCGTGCAGAAGCACGGGGTTCAGAAGTGGACCCAACTGCCGAAGTCCGAGAACGTGAAGCCGCTCATGCTGGTCGTTGACGAGTTGACGTCGCTCATCATGCCCGAGCCGACCCCTAAGGGGGTGCCGAAGGACAACCCACTGGCACTAGAGGTTGCGGAACGAAACCTCATGAAGGCGACCATCCTCAACAACCTCGGCAAGATCGCCCGTGAACTACGTTTCGCGGGCATCTCACTCGTCGCCTCGACGCAGGTGGCCTCGACGACGACGGGCGTTCCTACCGAGTTGCGAGCGAACCTCGGTGCCAAGTTGTTGCTGGGCTCCAAGCCCACGGAGAACAATCGACGTCTCGCCCTCAACGATCCCGATGCGGTGCCCCGCGTACCCCTCAACATCGTGGACTCTCCCAATGGGGAGTCGCGTGGCGTAGGGGTCTACGAGTTCGAGGGGCAGAAGCCGGGAGTGGCGAAGATCTACTTCGCGACCCCCAAGGAGTATTCGGAGTGGCTCGAACGATTGCATATCGCGCACTCGAAGAACCCTCGCCCGTCAGCGGCGACCATCTCCGCCAACACGCCGTCGCTCGAATCGGACGATGACGGTGGTGGCCCCACTGAGTCTTGGCAGAGCCCCAAGGTGAAGCCCCAGCCCCCAGTCATCGACGAGGTGACGGGTGAGGTACTGAAGGGGTACGACAGAGCCAACGAAATTCGTCGCCGTCTGGAGGTCGCGGCCAAGCCACTGCCCGAGACGACCTAGTCATCGGCAGGAAAACTGGTCGGAGAAGACCCGACCTCGGTAGATCGTTCGGTAGTCTGAAAGTAGACCATGTTACGAACGAACAGCGCACCGAATGTCCATCAGATCACTGACGCGGATCGGAAGCGGGCGTCCCGTACACGGAACTCTCGTAACGACCGCGATGACGCCGTCCGGCGACACCCCTCCATCGTCGTTCTCGCTGACGTCCTTCCTCTCGACGACTATCGAACGGTTGGTCGGGAACTTCCACCCGCCATCGGCAACGGGCAACCACTCCTGAGGACGTCTCTCTTCCACACCGCACACTGATCGTGGAACTCGTTCTGATCGCGGTGGGGATACTGATCATCATCACGGGGGTCTCCCGGTCGACGCGAGGTCACGAGGCGCGAGACCCCCGTCGCAACTTCAGTGCGTCCGAGAGAATGGCGGGATTCGCGAGAGCCGGTAACCGTTGTGAGCACATCAACATCTTGGGCCTCCGGTGTTCGGCCCCGGCAACTCACGCCGATCACCACTATCCCTACTCGCGTGGTGGGGCAACTCGGATGAGCAACTTCGTCGCCCTCTGTGCGTCCCACAACCTTCACAAGTCCAACAAGGTGCCGACCCGTATCGCCACGAATCGTTTGGAGCGTCATCGACGCCGGTACTTCCCGCCCGGTGAGCCGGTGGAGATCGTGTGGCGATACCGTCACTGATCTCTCGGCGGTGGCGGGGATGAAGAGGCGGGGCTACGAGTCTCGCGTGACATCACTCATCACCTTGCGAGTCCGTGCGACTCTCTTCGAGGATCGGTTCGTGGACTACAACGAGGAGACCCGCGATGGCGTGCCCGTGAGACGGCGTAGCGGCTTCTCGGTGAGGACGAAGGAGTGGATGGATGGAGTACGAGTGATCGTGACTCACCGCTTCGGCAACGACGACGAGGGGCGCCCCTTCAACGGCAGTCGTGGTGCGGACGACGAGACGAGGAACCAGGCCATCGAGAAGATGGTGCAGTCCTACGCCGGTGCCCTCAGTGACGCCGGTTTCACGGTGGAGAACTGTGGCACGTACCTCGTTGTCGTGCAATGAGCCTTCGCAAAAAGACCTGAATTCGAGAGGCTGCTCACTCACGACAACGTATCGTTGATGGTGCGGGGGCGTGTGGCAGCGTTCGGGGCTACGAGACAGCCAACGACCACCAGAGGAGTCACTGATGTCAGACGCGACCGAGGCTGTTACAAAAGAGAAGACGAAGACCCAACGCGGCGACATCCAGGGACTTCGTGCGCTCGCCGTCATTCTCGTCCTCCTCGCTCACGCGAGCGTTCCGGGGTTCGCCGGAGGCTTCATCGGCGTCGACGTCTTCTTCGTCATCTCGGGCTTTCTCATCACGGGGCTCCTGCTCGGTGATATCGCCAAGCACGGCAAGGTCCGCTTTGGTCACTTCTACGCACGCCGCGCGTCGCGCATCCTGCCTGCCGCCACGCTAGTCATCGTGGTGACGGCCATCGCCTCGACGATGATCCTGGGGGTGCTCCAGGCTCGTTCCACGATGACAGACAGCCTGTGGGCGGTGTTCTTCGCGGCGAACATCCACTTCGCGGCAGTGGGCACCAACTACTTCGCGTCGCCACTCGGCACCTCGCCGCTGATGCACTACTGGTCGCTCGCGGTGGAGGAGCAGTTCTACCTCGTGTGGCCCGCGATCATCGCGCTGGTGGCGTTGGTGGTACGGGCCAAGAAGAGCGGTCGCGTGCCTCGTCTCTCCATTGGCGCGGTGCTGGTGGTGATCAGTGCGGTTTCGTTGTACCTCTCCGTCGACCAGACCGCGAACAACCCCACCGGGGCGTACTTCTCGACCCTCGACCGCGCGTGGGAACTAGGGGTGGGAGCGTTGCTCGCCATCGCACTTCCCGTCCTCACGAAGGCCCACTGGGGGATTCGTTCGGCCCTATCGTGGGCGGGGGTGAGTGCCATCGCCCTCTCCGTCATCCTCTTCAATGCCAGTACGCCGATCCCCGGCTGGCGAGCGCTGCTGCCCGTGCTCGGCTCAGCGGCCATCCTCTTCGGCGGTGTGGGGTCGCCGCGTTGGAGCACCAGCGCGATGCTGTCGGTGCGTCCCGCCCGCTTCGTGGGTGACATCTCGTACTCACTGTACCTCTGGCACTTCCCGATCCTCATTCTCGGGGCTGCCTACTTCGGTCGTCACGACTCACTCGGCGTGCGCTTCGCCCTCTTGGGTGGTGCGGTCGCTCTTTCATCCCTCTCATATCACGGACTGGAGAACCCCGTGCGTCACGCCAAGATGTTCGTTCAGAAGACCTACCGAGCGTTCCTGCTCTGGCCGGTTGCCGTTGGCACGGTGGTAGCCACCGTCGCCATCGCCACGCCGACGGTGGCCTTCGCCGCCTCGACTGGTTCCATCAAGGCGGTTCCCGTGGCCCAAGCGGTAGCCACGGCGGTAGTCGCTGGTCAGGACGCCGCGACCGTACCGCTGACGACGACGCCGGGGCTGCTCGCGGCACCGAGCGATCACGTCGACCTCGGGGCCTGCGATGCCTACGACGTCCCCAACTGGCACCTGTGCAACTTGGGAGACCCACACGGGACGAAGACCGTGGTGGCGTTCGGCAACTCGCACTCCGCCATGTGGGTTCCGGCCATCTCAGCGGCGGCGAAGGCTGACGGGTGGAAGTTTTACCCGGTCGTGCGTGAGGCGTGCGCCTACGAGGTCTACCCCGACCTCGGAGGCAAGTGGGGGTCGAACAACATCTGTACGAAGTGGTACGACGTGGCGAAGGCCGACATCAAGCGACTGCACCCGAACGTGCTCATCATCGGTAGTTACACCAACTCCCCCGAGTGGGCGGCGGGTGAGCGCACCGACATCAATCAACTCGGGCCGCTCGTTGGTCGGGTCATACTCCTGAGCGACACGACAAAGATTCCGAGCCCCGCCGAGTGCCTGCTCGCCAACGGAGCCACTCAGAAGTCGTGCCTGTGGCCGGTGTCAGCGACTCGAGCCAATGACACCGTGATCGCCAGTGACATCGCGGCGGCTACGCACTCGGAGTTCATCAACGTCACCCCCTGGTTCTGTGACAACGGGCTCTGCCCGAGCGTCATCAATGGCATCATTCCCTTCTTCGACGGGGCACACCTGACGCCACAGTATTCGACCTACCTCGGCCCAGCGATGACGACGGCGCTCAACCTCAACGGTGGTTCCGTCATCCAGCCGTCGTCGGTGTCGCTGTCGACGGTGCCTCCCGTCACGACGACCACCACGTCGACACCGGGGTCGTGAGTTCGATCTATCGAGGGGCATGGTTGGAGGGGTGGGGCTAGAGACTCGTCGGAAAGGGGTTCCGATGAGTCGCACCATTGCCCAAACTATCGAGATAATCTCTCAAGAGGTTCGCTTGCTCACTGCGTGCCTCGAGATCGAGGAGGGGAGTATCCACCTGGCGCTTGCCAACCAGAAGGCGGCACTCGAATGGGTGCTGGAACTGGTCGGAGCCGAGCCCGCCGACGCCCCCGTTGCGCCACGGTTCGAGGAGCCTCACTACTCACTGGCCGAGTTCCGCGACTACTGCGCCCGCCACGAGGTCACGGCGGGGGAGGTCGAGGTGGTGTTCCTTCAGTGGCTCTACTCGTCCGACAACACCCTCTACGGGGCGACGACAAGCGACCCCACCAACACGTCGTCGTTCGTGATCGACTCGATAGTCGAGCAGGGTCACGACAGCACGCCAATGGTGCCACGAAAGAGCAACGGAGCGTTCGGGTGTGACTGATGACCCGTTGACACTGCGAGGTGTCGCGTGAGTCGTCGTTCCGACTACGACCATCTCCCCCGACCATCCGACTCCACTCGTCGGGGCGACCACGCGCTCTGCGTGGTGTGCGAGAGGCCCGTCAGCCTCATTCGTCGCGGCAACACGGCGTACTGCGTTCAGGCATTTTGGCGACACGACCCACTGCCCCACTGGGCTCGAGATGGAAAGGCTCCACTATGAACGAGGCCACTGTCCTCTACAATCTCGACATCGAGACATACACGGGGGAGAATGACGGGCTCAACCCGTTCAACCCCACCACCCGTATCACCTCGGTAGCGATCTACTACGGTCCCCTCTCCGGCGACGGCCCCGAGGGGGTCGTCTCGCTCGACGACCCGAACGAACGGCGACTCATTCGGTCCGTCGACGACTTCCTGATGGACGGAGAGACCGATCCGGGGATCATCGTGACGTGGGGTGGAGCGAACTTCGATGGACCGTTCCTCGCCACTCGGTCTCAGATGCTTGGCCTGCGGATTGGCCTCGAACTGAAGCCGGTCTCCACTCGCCCTTGGAAGTACGGCCCCTGCCAGGGGCACGAGAGTGGCTACCTGCTCGCGTGGGGTTCTCACGATCACGTCGATGTCTCCTACCCCTACCGTTGAGGTGGCGACCCGTGCGGGCATCTCGTCCGGATTGAAGCCGGTCTCTCGGCTCATGGGGCTCCACCCCATCGAGGTCGACCGTGAACGTATGGAGTCGCTAACGGTGGCGGAGCGTAGTGCCTACAACACCTCCGACGTGGAGATGACCTATCGGCTCGCCCTGCTGGTTCCCGATCTAGCGGAACAGCGCGACTCCATCGAGTGGGCTTGATGGGTCCCATCTCTCCGTCGTACCCCGTCCGGTTGGACCGGGGTCGGGCACCCATAGTTCGAGATGACGACCGACTGTTTGGCGAAGGGGGTTTCGATGTCCACCGTTGAACGAGAGTCATTCGACCTCAGTTCTCGACTGTCCGCCAATCCCCTCATCGTTCCCGCCGACGTCACCCCCTCCCGCCCCGAAGTCGAGGTGGTCTCCGTGTTCAACGCCGCGTCGGCGGTAGTGGGGAACGAGGTGGTGCTGCTTCTGCGCGTCAGCGAGCAGTTGCGTTCCGACATTGCTCCGTCGCCGGGGGCGCTGACCCTTGACCTCAGCGGGGCCGAACCGTGGGTCACCCCTCTGCACCCGGACTATTACGGGAGTCGTCTGGTTCCCGTCTCATTCTTCGACTCGAAGGCCACCCCACCACGGATCACGGACGTCTTTCTGCCCGTCGACCTACCGGGCATCGACCTTTCCGACCCCCGCTGCGTGAGTCGCGTCCGGCCCACGTTGGACGGACGTCACTCGACGAAGGACGACTTCCTCACTCAGATGTCACACCTTCGGGTGGCTCGAAGCACCAATGGCGTCGATTTCGTCGTGGACGATCACCCCGCAATTCAGCCGTCGAGCGTCATCGACGAGTACGGCTGCGAGGACCCTCGCATCACCTTCATCGACGGCGAGTGGCACATCACCTACGTCTCGGTCTCGCGCATTGGTATCACCACCAGCCGGGCCACGACGACCGACTTTCGGACATTCACCTCTCACGGTGTGATGTTCCTGCCCGACAACAAGGACGTCGTGTTGTTCCCCCGGCTGCCCAATGGTCGGTACGCGGCCCTCACGCGCCCCATGCCCGCATCCTTCGGGGTGGTACACGGGGCGTGGCTCTCCCTCTCAGACGACCTCGTCCATTGGAGCGAGCACCGTCCTCTCATCATGCCGAGGGTGGGTATGTGGGACGCAGTTCGCACGGGGGCCAGCACAGTGCCATTCCAAGTGGAGGGTGGCTGGTTGGAGATTTACCACGGGGTTGACGTGCAGAACCGTTACGCACTCGGTGCGGTCTTGCTCGACGACTCCCTGAACGTGGTGGCGAGGTCCAGTGAGCCCATCATGTCCCCGCACGCGCTCTACGAGCAGAGCGGTTTTCTCAACAACGTGATCTTCTCGTGTGGTCACATCCCCCTCGACAGTCGCGGTGAGATCATCCGTCTCTACTACGGAGCCGGAGACTGCTGCGTCGCCGCCGCCGACTTCATCGTCGACGAGATCGTCGACTCCCTCACTCGCGTCTAGCCTCATCGGTCACCGTGAGCGGTCGTCGCCATTGGTAGGCTACGTGGTCAATGGGGTCACCAACGAACGGGAAGAGGACGCAACGACTCCTTTCGTGGCTCGCCCTTCCCGCATCACGAACTCAGATGGTGTGGGGGTGGCTGCTGTCAACGGTCGTCTTCGTCGGACTGGTCTATGCGCTCGGCGGTCCGACGGTGAGCGACTCGATCTCGACGAGTTTTCCCACGTGGGCCATCGCTCACGGAGATGTCGCGTGCGCGTACCCCGCGACCGCGCCCTTCCCTCAGGTTGACACCCTCTACCCCATCATCGCGGGAGGTCTTTCCGCGCTGTTCGGCATCGGTCACGGGATTGCCTTCCCGACCGCCGCCCAACTGGGGCCTCATTGCTCTCACGCCGTAGGGTCGATCTCGGCGTGGTCGAACAAGGGTAATATCGTCGCCGCGACGGACCGGTTGGCCTTCGTCGGCTGGCTCTTCCTGACGGGCGGCGTGATGCTGTTCCTGCGCGAGACGGGCCGTCGCGGGCAGCGCTGGGTCCTGGCCGCGCTGATGCTGATGGCGATCTCACCCCCGATCCTCGACGGCATCTACGTCGACCTGCACCCCGAGGACTTCATCGCTCTCGGACTGGGGCTCATCGCGGTGACGTTGGCACGACACAAATACTGGTTCGCGGCGGGACTTCTCGTGGGATTGGCGGTGACGAGTCAGCAGTTCGCCCTACTGATCGCCGCTCCCCTCTTCATCCTGATTCCCCACCGACAGAAGATTCGCTACGCGGCGGGGGCCGCTCTCTCCTTTCTGTCCGTCCTCTCCACGCTCGCTCTTCTCACGTCGGGTCGATCCCTGAAGTCATCACTGATCGGATCGGGGTACACTCCCGCCGCATCAGGGACGATTGTGACGAAACTAGGCATCGCGAACAACGTGGAACTGACCTTCGCGCGAGCCCTCCCTATTATCATCGCGACCCTGTTGGCGTGGTGGGTGTGGCGTCGACTCGGTGAGGCGTCGTTCGAGCCGCTGATCCTGACGTCGCTACTCGCGACGAGCCTAGTGTTACGTATCGTCTTCGACCCCAACCTGTGGGGGTACTACGCCCTCGCGAGTACGGTGGGCATTATCCTGATCGACGTTCAACGAGGTCGAACCCGTTTCGTGTTCTTCCTCTGGCTCTCGATCATCCTGTTGGTCTACGGCCCCTGGAACAACAGTCCGCTCTTCTACGGGATGGCGTACTGGGAGAAGCAGGTGCTCATCATCCCCCTCGCGGTCTACATGACGTCGGGACCACTGGTGCGACTGTGGTGGACGACGCGACGGAAATCGTCGCTAGTGGCGGACGATGCACTCTCCGTAGGAGACCACGTACTCGACAAGGAGGCTACTCGCCGCGTCGTAGATGCCTCGTGACGTGCTCTCCCGTGGTCCGGCCACGTTGAGCACGAGAGGCGAACTCTCGTCGAGGGACGAGACGAACTCGGCTACCTGATCGGCCCCGTCCCAGTCGTAGGGGTCGACGACGCGGTAGGGCTTTCCCTGAGAGTGGCAGGTGTCGATGGTGAGCCTCGTACCCGGCGACAAGGGGGTAGCGGACACCTTGATGATGAGGGTTGCGTCGGAGTCGTGGACGTTCATCTTGGTGCGGGCGGACATCGAGGTCGTCGATGCCTCTCGCAGTAGTGGGTAGACGGCGAGAAGACCCGGTGGAGTTTGCATGTCCTCAGCCAGACCCCCCTTGGGGACCCATCCTCCGTACTCGATCCCGTAGCGGATCGCCACGTCGAGACCGGCCCGATCAACCCCCGTCTGTCCCCCAGAGACGAGGCGCTGAATCAGAACCCCGGCCACCCCTGCTCCGTCAGGAGGGTTCGAAAGAGGTTGGTGACGATCACCCCATCCTCTTCGGTTCCGTTGTGCGAGACGTTGATGACGGGACCGTCGGGGGTTGGAGTGACGGTGAAGTTGCAGTGGATGTCGCTTAGTCCGATCTCGACGAGATCGCGGGCCACGTACTGGGCGATGAGCGCAGCCTTCTCTTCGAGTTCGACGTCGGAGGGAGTGTCACTCACGAGACCACCGCCGCTGCTTTGGCGAGTGCCGACCGCGCACTGCCGTCCGTGGCCTGAAGAGCCTTGGCGAGTTCGAGTCCCGCCTTAGCCTTGACGGAGGGGACCGTCGACCCCAGCGAGGGGTTGAGGGTGGCCGCGAGAGCCCAGACTGACTTGAAGGTGGAGGTGTCCTCGTTCGCGCACATGGTGGCGACGATGCCCGACTCCATTGGTTCGGCAGTGGCGATCTCGAGGGCCGTGGCGATGATCGACCGGACCTTCGCGAGGTTGGTCAGTACGGCGACGGCGGTGGTGGACAACGGCTCATTGGTAGTGGAACTGGCCGAAGCGATGATGTCGCGGGCGAGCCCCTTGGTCTCGGCCAAGGAGAGCGTCACCTCAACGAAGTGCTTCGTCGTCCCCGGCTTCATCGCTCCTCGACCACCCCTCCCCTTCTTGCCAGTCGAGGCTCGATCTTTGTCGTCGAGTGCCTCGTCATTGACGGCGGCAGGGGGCGGGTTGATGAGAGAGTCGTCCATGTCCATGCGTCGAATTCTACGTCACCGCCACGAGTTTTAGTGTTTCTTGACTCGGAGTGACAGGTGGAGACGTTATGATTTTTCCTATGCACGTCTACCTCGTTCAATCAAGCAGCCCACTCATGGTCGCCGGGTTCATGATCCTGGCCTTCTCGACGCTAGGAGCGGTCGCCCTTTCGGCGTGGCTGTACTCCCGGTTCGACGACATGAACAAGAAGATCAAGCGACTCGCCAAAGAGACCCGCAACGTCGCATCAGAGTAGTCGGGGCACTCTGCCGATCCTGGGGCTAGGTAGGAGGTAGGACTACACCCCTCAGGAGCATCTATGACGACCTACCACCCCTCCATTCGAGTCCTGGCGGCAGCCGTCAGGGCCAATATCCCCGTGATCCTGTGGGGCGCACCGGGCCTGGGAAAGACCGCCCAGATCATGAAGTTCGGTAGCGCGTGGGGCTTCTACGTAGAGACGGTCATCGGCTCCAATCGTGAGGCCGTGGACTTCCTCGGCTTCCCCGCTGATCGTGATGGGGTGACGTCTTATCTCTCACTGGGGTGGGTGGAGAGGCTTCGCAGCGCGAAGAAGGGGCTGCTCTTCCTGGACGAACTCTCAACTGCGCAGCCGAGTGTGCAGAAGGCCATGCTCCGGGTACTCCAGGAGCGAGTCGTTGGCGAGACGACCCTTCCCGACACGGTGTCCATCGTGGCAGCGGCTAACCCACCCGACATCGCAGTGGACGGATGGGACCTAGCCTCCCCGATGTCGAACCGGCTCATCCACATCGACTGGCACTTCGACTCGGAAGCCTGGCTCGACGGCCTCGTGAGCAACTTCGAGTTGAGTGGGGCTCCCCGGTTCGAAGAGATACTGTCTCGCACCGACCGCTCGCTAGAGACCCGTTCGATGGTGGCGGCGTTCCTCAAGAGCCGCCCCGACCTCATCGCCCCCGGTGTTCCCAGTGATCCCACCATCGCGGGGCGCGCGTGGCCGTCCCCTCGCTCGTGGACGAACTTCGCCTCGGTCATTGCCCACCTACGCAAGGACGACGAGGAGGCCGTGATGATCGCGGCCATTGGCTCCGTAGGAGAAGGAGCGGGACGGGAGTTCATCTCGTGGTACGAGACTGCTGACCTCTACAACGTGTACGAGGTGCTGGACGACCCGTCCATCGTCGACTGGACGGAACGCCCGGACCGCATCTACGCTCTCGTCACCAGCCTGGCCGTGATTGGTCAGATGGACTCTAACTCGAAGGTGTGGAGCAAGGCCACTGCGGCATTGACCGCGTGTGCGACGGCGGGGCGACCCGACATCGCCTACCCCGGTATGCGCTCGCTCATGCAGTGCAAGCCGGACAACGTCAGGGTGCCCGCCGCGACCATCGGAGCGTTCCGTGAACTGTTCACGGCAACGGGTCGTTGGAAGTCGGACGACGCGGCGTAGGGGGCGATCATGAAGATGGCACGAGGGCGACGCAACCCATCAATTGGGTCGAATCGCCAACCGCGACTACCCCTAACGAAGATCACCAAGGCCATGATCGCTGGTCTCTCGTTGTTGGCTCTGCTACTGGCCTACTCGATTGGTGAGAACAACGGACGAAACGCCGAGCGGAGTCTCGTCGCCAATGCGTATCAGTCCGCCGTCTCCCAGCAGGTGACTGCGGTGTGCGGACGGACATTCGGTACCCCGGCTCAGATTGCATCGGTCTTTGGAGTGAGTGTCTCGCTGGACGTTGCAACGAGCAATGTCTCTGGTCAAGCCATCTGTGCATACTCGACAGGACACCACAACCTCGTTCTCATCGCAGTAGACACGAAGCCGTCGTCGCTCGTCGGGAAGAACCACGTGACGAGCGAGAACGAGGTCACGTATCGCGGGTCACACGGACAGGTGTGGGTAGTGGCCGCGAGCACCGACCCCTCGCTCGCGATAACCCGCAAGTACGACGCCTACCTCTTCACGGTGGCGACAAGACTGTGAGCGACATCGACGTACCCAACGCCCCACGAGTCTTTCGACTCTACCCCAGTGACGAGGACCGGCTTCACATCCTGAGCCTGTTCGAGGCTCAAAAGAGGACCCACGTCGCAGTCATGAGGGAGGCACGAAGGATCGGCCCCAACGCGGTGACGAACGACGAGTGCTTCGACAGGGTGGTGACGAGTGAACTCCTAGAGTCACTGTCGGCCTTCGGTGACGTGGCGGTCTCGGTGCTGCACGACACGGTCGATTTCGCAGTCGATCACTACCGGTACAACGTAGAGAGGGGGGTACCCGAGGATGATGAGGATGAGTATTTGCATACGGAGTGGGGGTTCACTGTTCCGGCCTACTACCTCTCATTCTTCTTCGATGAATCGACCTCCATCGGGTTTGGAGAGATTGGCCCCATGCCGACCAGTCTCGACTACAACGCGACGGACTCGATTTCGGAACTCATCGTTCTCAGTAACGAGGAGTCGGCGAGCAACGAGACGTTCGAGGGGGTGCTCATTGAGCGTGACGGAACGTGGAGTTGACGAGTCGCTGAGGCTCCTGACGTGATTCGGGGCTAGAGGGTATCACGAAGGCGGTTCGTCTCTGACGGACCCCTCGCACGAGGAGCGCTATGGCAGTCAAGAAACTCACGGAGGACCAGCGGAAATTGCTGGGGCAGTGGAGGGTCGAGGCTCTCGAGATAATGCCGTACATGGCCCATATTCTGTTCGCTCTTAGGCCATTCGACTCAACTTCGACGAACTCATTCGCGTGCGACGACAGATATCGGCTCTACATCAACTTCAAGCACGTGGAGAGAGAGTTCTCCACTCGACTAGCGGTGGAGGCCCTGCTGCACGAGTGCGCCCATCTCTTCGCCGACGACAAGGCTCGTGGCGATGAGGCGGGGGCTCTGTCGACGGCAGCGGACCGCAAGCGCTGGAATCGCGCCTGCGATGCGGCCAACAACGACGACCTCGTAGAGGCCGGTTGCGTTGCCCTGGGTGAGTACGGAGTCCTCCCCGAACACCTGGGTGCGGACCGGCACCTCACCGCTGAAAGTTACTACGCGATGATCTCTCAGCGATCAGGATCAGACGACGACGGTGACGAGTCAGACGGCGACGGTGACGATGACGAGTTAGACGGAGTCGATGGTGACGAGTCAGACGGTGACGGTGGTGACGAGTCAGATGACGATGGTGGTGACGAGTCAGATGACGATGGTGGTGACGAGTCAGATGACGATGGTGGTGACGACGGTGACGAGTCAGACGGCGACGGTGACGAGTCAGACGGCGACGGTGACGATGACGAGTCAGACGACAACTGCGGGTCAGCGAGCGGCAATAGGTCCGTTGCAGAGGATGACGACACGGGCGACCCCGGTCTCAGCGACATCGAAAGAGAGATGAAGAAGATTGCCACCGCTGGTTCGATTCGCGAGTACGAGAGTCGTTATCCGGGGACCATTCCCGGCAGGCTCTCGATGCTCGCAGAATTGACTCTCGCCCCCTCGGTCGTTCCGTGGCAACAGGTTTTGAGCAGTCACGTGCGTCGAGCGGTGTCCACACGTCCGGGGAATGACTACAACACGTACTCTCGTCGTAACCGGAGGACCCCTTCATTCAATGGGGTAGCGATGCCGGGAACCGTCTCTCCGATGCTCAGGGTAGTTGTGATACGAGACACATCGGGGTCGATGGACGAACAACTGTTCCAGGTGGTCACCAACGAGGTAGTGGGCATCGCCCAGAAACTCGGGGTGAGAGGCAGGGACATGATGGTGTTGGACGTCGACACCATCGTTCAGAACATCATCACTTATCGCAGGACCACAGACCTCAACGTTCGGTCCGGAGTTGGGGGTACCGATATGCGGGTAGGGATCGCGGCGGCGGCGGAATTGCGACCCTCCGTCATCGTCGTTCTGACCGACGGTTACACCCCGTGGCCCGATGAGCCCAACGGGATTCCTCTCGTTGTCTGTGTCGTGGGTGGAGGAGATCAGTCGTCCTTTCCTGCGCCGACCTGGGCCAGGGTGGTACGGGTTTCTGCCTAGTCGGTGAGGGGCGAGACCCGCTACATGGGGTTAGTACCATCGAAAGGGGAAACCACGAAAGGGACGCCTGATGCTTATCAACGGGAATGCGACGGCGACGGAGGCATCTGCGCAGGCATCCGCCGAATCGTTCGACAAGCCTCTCGAGGTGGGGTCCGTGCTCGCGAAGGTGTTGGAGCGGATATGGCGAGGGTACGACGTGGTTGTTGACAGCCCTCCAGGGGCAGGGAAAACGCGACTGGTGGTCGACACCGTTGCTCATCTCTCGCGACGGACCGACATGACCATACTCGTGTGCGCGTTCACTCGGGCTCAGGTGCTTAGTCTCTACGACCGGCTCCACGAAGAGATCGGTGACAATGTCGCACTGATGATGAGCAACAGTGGACGAGACGCCATTCCCGACAAGGGCGCTCAAGTAACGGTGCGGACCCTTTCGGGTGCTCGTTGGTCTGGCGGTAGTGAGGGCATCGACCTCATGGTCGTGGACGAGGCGTATCAGGCCACGTACTCGTCGGTGATTCAGGCTCGTCGCGGCATTCCGCAGATGTTCATGGTGGGCGACCCCGGCCAGATCGGTCCGGTCATCACGGTCGACACATCATTCTGGAAGACCGGAATAGGCCCCTTCCTTCCCGCTCCTACTCAGATGTTCACCAAAGATACCCCTCGATTCTTCTTGCCGAAGACCTACCGGTTGGGTCCAGTCTCGGCCAAGGTCATTGCTCCGCTGTACAAGTTCGGCTTCCAAAGCGCCGAGGTGGAGCGAACTCCGGTGGTCTACGATGGCGACGTCCTTGACGAGGTAGAGACCATCGCCGTACCGAAGGCGGAGACCCCCGACGATATCGTCGCCCTCACTACCGTCGCCAATCGGTGTCGAGAACTTTCACGATCAGGGTCGGTGGCGGCAATCGTCTCTCGCAACTCTCAAGCGACGATCTTGACGGCGATGCTTCACGACCATTCGGTCAAGGTCGGGACTGCCGACCGCCTCCAAGGTGGCGAGTGGACGTCGGTAGTGGCCCTCGATCCTATGATGGGGGAGGACACGAGCGATCACGCCCAGTCACTCGGGCGGCTCTGCGTCATGGCGTCACGCCATACCACTCATCTAACCTGGGTTCACGATGACAGTTGGAAGTCGGCCACTGACCCCCGTAATCGACAGGTGCGAAAGGCCATGTTCGACGCCTAACCTCGTACTCTTATGGAGTAGGAGTGAAAGGGGGCGCGCGATGACCAAGCGGCAGCCCAAGGGGACCCCCGTTGGAGGACAGTTCGCCCAAGGACGCAAGCCGTCCGGGAGCGATCTAGTCGAGATCGACTGGTGCGAAGAGACCGAGGCGAATCGGCGTTTTGCCAAACTCCACGAGCCACCACCGGGCGAGCGAGGGGCGGTCAGCGAGGCTCTGGATGTTGGTTCGGCTATCGCCGAACTGGAATTGCGACGGCACCAGATCGAGGGAGTAAGTGGAGACTACTACGACGGACGCCGCAGCGGGCTAGACGACGGCATCGTCGCGCTGACTCACCTACGAAATGTTGCCGTCCAGCGGGTGACTGGCGAACTCGACGAACTCTTACGAGAGATCGAGTCGGGTGAGGTTGCGTCCCTCTTCATCGCGGACAGGGAGCGAGGTGCGGGGCTCACGGACACCGACCGTATTGCTCTGAAGGAGTCTCAGGTCGACGTCAAGGACTGGATCATCCGTCACCAGCGATTAGTCATCGAGTCGTTGCAACGGGTGAGAGAACTACCTCGCATCCAGTGACCTCTCTGGCTGAGTGGTCTCCCCAGATGTGACAGCGACCTGCAAGACTACGTGATGATGAGCACGAGTGGGGGCGTTCTAGAAGGTGTCGGTTCAGACTGCGTATCGCCTCTTTGTGGGGCGGGCGTAGTGGTGTCGCAAGTTCGCCCATTAGTCGCCGTTCGGCACCCATAGTTGTGACCAGGAGCGAAGGAGGCGACCTATGACCAAGCGTCAACCCAAGGGGACCCCCGACGGGGGGCAGTTCGCGCCCGACCGTAAGCCGCCCAGTGACGACCTTGCCAACTCATCAATAGTAATGGTGCAGACCTTCATGGGGTACAAGAAGTGGGTTCGCGATGGCCTACTCCACCGCGACGACGGCCCCGCTATGGAGTGGAGCGACGGCAACAAGATGTGGTACCGCGATGGCCTGCTCCACCGCGACGACGGCCCCGCCGTGGAGTTGACCAACGGCACCAAGGAGTGGTATCGCAATGGGCTGCTCCACCGCGACGACGGCCCCGCTATGGAGGACTTCAGTGGGACCAAGAAGTGGTATCGCGATGGGGTTCTTCACCGTGACGACGGCCCCGCGATTGAGTGGGACGACGGCACTAAGAAGTGGTATCGCGACGGCAGACCGATTTCACCCCCCGAAGGAGGCGACCTATGACCAAGCGTCAACCCAAGGGGACCCCCGACGGGGGGCAGTTCGCGCCCGACCGTAAGCCGCCCAGTGACGACCTCACCACCTCGACATTGTCACTGGTCGAGGACATCGATGGCATCAGGAAGTGGTATCGCAACGGTCAACTCCACCGTGACGATGGCCCCGCCGTGGAGTGGGCCGATGGTACTAAGGAGTGGTATCGCAACGGTCAACTCCATCGTGACGATGGCCCCGCTGTGAAGTTGACCAACGGCACCAGGGAGTGGTATCGCAATGGCAAACTCCACCGCGACGATGGCCCCGCCGTGGAGCGAGCCAACGGCACCAAGAGGTGGTACCGCAATGGCAAACTCCACCGCGACGATGGCCCCGCCGTGGAGCGAGCCGATGGTTACCGAGCCTGGTACCGCGACGGCCAACTCCATCGTGACGATGGCCCAGCCGTGGAGGACTACGACGGTACCAAAGAGTGGTGGCGCGATGGACGGCTCCACCGCGACGGCGGACCTGCCGTAGAGTTCGCCAACGGGACCAAGATGTGGTGGCGCGATGGCGGACTTCACCGCGACGACGGTCCTGCCGTAGAACGGGCCGACGGTGTGAAGGAGTGGTATCGCGACGGTCAACTCCACCGCGACGACGGCCCCGCTTTTGAGCGAGCCGACGGCACCAAAGAGTGGTGGCGCGATGGACGGCTCCACCGCGACGACGGCCCCACAATTGAGTTCGCCAATGGGGCGAAGAAGTGGTACCGCGACGGCCAACTCCACCGCGACGACGGTCCCGCAATTGAGTCGGCCAGCGGCGACAGGAGGTGGTACCGCAATGGGATCAGTCATCGCGACGACGGCCCCGCCGTGGAATTGGCCAACGGCTACCGAGCCTGGTATCGCAGGGGCGAACTCCACCGCGACGACGGACCCGCCGTGAAGTTGGCTGATGGTCATACGCGTTGGTATCGGGACGGAAGACTGATCTCCCCTCCCGAAGGGGAACCCCAATGACCATGCGTCAGCCCACGGGGACTCCCGTGAGCATCGTTACCTATCGGGTAGTGAACGACTAGCCGTCTAGAACGGCCCCTCCAGGATTCTCACTCGACGGACATCGGTAGTGGAACACGTTGGTGAAGTCGAGTGGCCTCAGCCGTCGTCCAGGTGGCGTCGAACCATTGGTGGGGCTAGAGAAGAGACGAACGAGACAACCGAGGGCGTAGGTGCATGAATCTGACCGAGTACGATGAGGCCAAGTTGGCGGAGAGCCGAGAGCGCGTCGCCCACGAAATGCCTCCTCTTCGTCGTACCGCACTGCCCGGTACCATCAAGACGTTAGATCACTCCGTCATACTCACGGCGGACGACAATCTCTCCATGCTCTCTCTCGACGCTCCTCAGATCATCATGCTCGACGATGCGACGCTGCATCGTGCCTGTAAGTCCATCTCGCCCGACGACGCTCACATACTCCGCTTTGCCGCACGCAACCCCTACATCACGTCTGTCGTTGTCGTCACGGACGCTCTTTCGCGCTGTTACTGGTCACCCGACACGGAAAACTCGGGCGACGCTCGGATGTGGGCGAAGGCTTTTCAACTCGACCCCAACAGCCCCCTCACCCCAGACGCCCTCTTCCGGTTGTCGTCGAGCGTCGAGTTCCCCGTCACCAAAGGGGTTCCGGTCCTGAAGGACGAGAACGTCATGTCGATGCTCACCAACCCGAAGAGTGTCTTCGCCACCTCCTACGAGTCCCTCTCTCTCTTCGACAAGTTGGAGTCGATCAACGACATAGGGTCGTTCTACATGCGTACCGACCGACTACTACGTGAGAGGTTCCTTCACAATGGCGAAGTGGTCATCTTCTCCGACGCGTCACCAACGAATGGTGGCACGATAAGCGGAACGATTTCGTCTCCGTGCAAGTTGCGTGTCGCCAAGCCTCTCGTCGTGATGATGGGCAACGAGATGTTCAACACTGAGATCACGACCATGTCGTACCGCAAGGGGCGCGGTCTCGTAGGGACGATCACGAGTACGGGACGCGGACTCTCCACAAGGAACCTCATGGAGAAGTCCACCACCTATCTCACCGCCAAGTCCTACGGCGGCTTCTCACCTCTTCAGTCTCTCACCATTCGAGAGAGGACAGCCATTTACGAGGTACCACTTGACGTGATTCTCGCCGCGTTGGGTGACGACGAAGGGAGTACGTCATGATGCTTCACACCACCGCCAAGGTGATAGCCGACTCCGTATCGGGGGAGAGGCGACTCACCACGATAGAGGTCACGTTCCATCGCTTCGTCCTCGCCGAGTTCAACACGCACCGGCAGTTCTCGCGCAACTCGGCGTCCAGTCGCGCCATCCCCGTCGAAAAGCAACTCGAGAGACTTCGGGAGTCTCCTGCCCTACCCATCTCGTGGCCTCGTGAGCAGCCGGGGATGCAGGGCGGGAATGAACTCGTTGGAGACGACCTCGCGGATGCCGTTGGCCTCTTCGATGAGGTCTACCAATTCACTCTCCACTCGATAGAGAGGTACGTGGACGAGCACCCCGACAAGGCGCGACGGCTTCACAAGTCAGTCGTGAACCGACTCCTAGAGCCGTTCATGTGGCACACGGTCGTCGTGTCGTCGACGGAGTGGGACAACTTCTTCGGCCTGCGGTGCTCTCCTCTGGCCCAGCCCGAGATTCGTGTCGCGGCGGAGATCATCCGCTCCGTCTACGACACCAGCCATCCCGTCGCGGTACCTCTGGCGTCATCCATCGACGACACCACAGCGGAGAACTGGCATCTTCCGTACATCTCCGACGAGGAACGCCACGAACTGTCGCTCGACCAACTCCAACAGATTTCAACGGCCCGGTGTGCGCGAGTCTCGTCCCTCCACGCGGGGGACCGGGGCGACTACGAGAAGGACTATCGTCTCTTCGAGACGCTGACCACCGCACGCCCGCCCCACGCCTCACCCCTTGAGCACATCGCGACCCCTTGTCGGGAGGGGCACCGTCACGGCAACCTCGACGGATGGCACCAATTGCGTCACGTAAGGAGATGATGGCGATGACTCACCTGAACCCCACAGTACGATGCACGTGCGCGGAGGTCCACGTCATTGCCGACGGCAATCCGACAAGACGTGAGGTACTCTCCCGCAATTGGAACCCCGACTGCCGTCAACACGGACTCACCAGCGCGTGGTGGATGTCACCGGAACAAGTGGCGCGACGTCGACGCGAGTCCGAACGACTTCTCGTGCTGCGCACGAAGGCCCGACACGCCCGACGGCTGGGTATCGGATGTCACGCACGTCCAGCCGAAGAACTGGAGCCGGTCGGTGAGTGCCCCATCTGCGACCTGACACGATTTGAACTAGACAATCAGCGCGTTGACGAGTCCGGCGTTGGCATCGGCGTACGCATCGACGATGTCCCGCAACTTTGATCGCAGGGTGAGGACACCCTTGAGGGTGGGGTGAAAGGTGAAGTCATCCCATTGACTACACCCCGCGAACCACACCGACGCGATCTGTGAGACCGGGTGCACCGCCGAGAGTTCCTTCTCGGAGAGAGCGGTGTCAACGACGTCGAGGAGAGCCTCGGCCCCGTCGTGCCAGGCGCAATGGAAGAGACGCTGTTGAAGCCACAGCGCCGAGTCGAGGGCGGAACGTCCCTGGAAGGCTACGTCAAGTCCGTTCCGTTCCAGTTCCGACAGGGTGGGGTCCTTCCCCCCACGAAGCCAGGTCTCAATCCGCGATACCCCATCCTCGGTCGTGGTGTCGATTCCTCTCGGCTTGAGTACATCGACCCAAAGCCCCGAGACGGGGTCGTAGAGTCCGGAGGCTTCCAGTTCCAAAGCGAGACGAACGGCTCGCGTGTTTGTCCCCTCGAAGTCGCCATTGTCGAGTTGTTGCCACCCCGCAATCGACGGGGGCCACCACCAGAACGGCAACCAGAGAGATTCGGCGGCAACATCGTGCCCGGCCCCATCGGGCAAGGGGAGTCGAGTGAGCGGTGAGGCGATGACGTGATTCCCATTCCGTACCCCCAGCCTCACCATGACCCGCGACGTTCGCAGTGCGGCCTCAATGGGGTCGTGCGAGAGGAGCAGGGAGTCCCCAGGGGCGGTAAAGAAGCGGCGACCACTCATGAAACCTCCTCAGTCGGACTCGTTTGCTCTCTCCCCCACCGAACTCGCGCCTCAATGATAGGCCAATACTCGGCGGTCTTCTCCACCCCGATCCACTCGAAGCCTTCGAGGATCGCCGCGACCGCCGTGGTGCCGGACCCCAGAAATGGGTCAAGCACCACGCCACCGGGCGGAGTCACCAGGCGCACCAGGTAGCGCATGAGTGCGAGAGGCTTGACCGTGGGGTGGGTGTTCTGCCGGGCAGCGCTGCTTCCATTGCGTGGGTTGTCGTCTCCTGCCACGTCATCTTTCGCTCCGTCGCTTTCGCGACGTTCCGGCAAGCCCTCGAGCCCCGCATTGCGCTCGGCTCGGCTTGCCTTCGCGTTGTAGATGAACGAGCGGGTGTCGAGTTCGTCAATGGGCAGATTGGCGAAGAACCGCGCGGCGGAGCCCTCGTCTCCATACCCCCCAGCGGACTCGCCCACGTTGCCATTGCCGCCGCCGTGGTACCCCAAGTGCCCGGAGCCACGCCCAGACCCCCCGGTGCTCTTACCGGTCATCGGGAATCCAGCCAGCACCTCGTCGGAGCCGTCGTGGATCACGTTGGCGGGCCAGCGACCTCCCGCGTGCGGTTCGGTTCGACCATCGGAACGTCGACGTGCGTCGACGCCATAGACGGCGTTCCTGCGCACTCCCGCGTTCCGGATACTCGCGTATTTTTCGGCCAGTTGGGAGTCGGTCGATTCGATTCGACAGCCGTCGATGTTCAACGCGCCCGTGCCGTAGGTCACGACATTGTTCGCCACGGTGCCGGTGAGCGGCTTACGCGCAACGACGATGGGCTCGTGCGCGGGTTTGAGCGCGGTGCCCCAGCCTTGCCACTGTTGGGCCAGTGGTGTTGCGGGGACAGTTACGGTCGAAGTGAACTCGCGCCCGTCGTCCTCGATCCATGAGCCGGTCCTGTTCTGGTCGGCACCGGAGATCATCCTCTTTACCGGTGTGCCTTCCGCGATGACCTCACGTTGCGCCCTCGCCGCCTTGTCAATCGCCTTGCTGACATTGAGAGATTTCGGATATCCCGAACCATACAGCCACATGATCTGGTCGCGTATCTCGAACCCCGCGTCTTCGACGGCGCAGGCGAGCCGGTGATACGTCCGCGAACCACCGAACGCCAGCAGGTGACCGCCCGGCTTCAGTACCCGCAGGCACTCTCGCCACAGAGCGACGCTGTACGCGATGCTCGAGTTGTCCCACGTCTTGCCCATGAAGCCGAGTTCGTAAGGCGGATCAGTCACGATGGCATCAATCGAGTTGTCGGCCAATTCGTCGAGTGCCTCCGGAGACTCCCCTCGTAGGAGCACTATGACACCATCCCCGCATCGAGTCCGACGTATCGGCGCATCGCGTCGAACCACCGATGAGCCGGGGCGACGTAGATGCCACGAACGAATGCCAGGTCCCTCGTGGACAGCACGTGCGAGATGGCGGCGGGAATCGTCTTCGCGACGAACACCTCGTCCTCCACGGGCCATTCCACCGTCGAGGCCAACCATCGCACGCTGTCGAGTCGAGCCCGCTCAACGATGGAGAGACCCACCGCGAAGTTCAGGGGGGCGTGGGCGTTCTGGGCCTGTTGACGAGCCCCGAGAGCACTCTCGGAGATCGCTCGCGGCAGGTACTTGCGCCCGTACGCCTTCACCTGAATGGTGACCGCCTCGGCGTCAAAGCCGAAGCCGAAGATGTCCCCTGTGTCCATCGCTCTCCCCGCGCCCAGTTTTCTGTCGAGGTCGGCGATGGAGTATCCTGTCTTCGCGAAGTGGTCGATGAGGTCGGCGGCGTGCTCTCGAAGGAAGTCGCGAGCCTCGCGCTCACCACGATCCCCCTTGTTCTTGTTGGCGTTGACCACGTGACTCCTTACCTGGACCAAATGCTACCGAATGGCGTTTTCCTGTGGGGCGACCGGGCCACGAAAGTTTCGATGGGGTTAGAACTCTCATCGCGGGGTCGCGAGGTGTCACCTCAGGTGGTGTGGCGTCAGCGGCTATAGAGATGGTGAGAGAATAGGACACGCATGGCCACGAGAAAAGAGATCGACCGTCAGAAGGAGATCGACGAGGCCCGCGCATCGCGCGGCGAGGTGACGACGATCAAGATCGGCAATCGCACCTTCTCCCAGGGCGACACGATAACGATCACCCGTGAGCGTGGGGTCTTCACCTTCAGATTCGCACGCGTCGTCAACGGAGTCTGCCAGGACATCACGGTGTTCGGCGGCGTACGCGGACGGCAGAAGTTCCGGGCCTTCACCCCCGACCGCATCAAGGCGAAGAAGCGAGTGGTGAAGGGTGCGGGGGACACCGAGGAGTGAACTACGTCGTCGTCCGAACGGCGGTGTGGGCACTGCTCATCGCCAGCCTCATGCTCAGCGTCTCACTCGTCCTCTACGAGGTAATCGAGAAGAGAGAGGACTGGATGCGGCGACTCGCACTTTGGGGAGTCGTGACGGTCGTAGTGATCGGTGCGCTTCTAGAGTCGATTGCCTTCAGCAACGGGGTCCACGTTCACGAGACTCGCACCTCCATCGACGCCGCCGTCGAGACCGCGATGTACGCCGACCTGATGAAGAAGCCCACGTCCCCTGCCGTAGCCAAGCGGGACATCGAGTACGCGGTGGGGCGAGTCATCACGACCTACCAGGTGACCGTCATCTACCACCAAGTCGCCCCCTACGAGTTTTCACTCTCAGCGTCAGATGGTCGGGGCACCAACGTCTCGCAGGTCTGCGTGTGGTACAACCACCCCGCCAAGGTATGGATGCCGACATCGAGCCCCTGCCCCGCGTCGCCGCTTTCGAACTGAGTTGGGGGCCTCACCTGCTGAGTGGGGCTAGAAAGAGTGCGACCGAGGAGCGGCAATGATCTCCACTCGCAGACTCAACGACGTTGAGCGACGAGGCATCCTGACTTACCTGGTGGGGGCCGACGTCACACGCATGGAGGGGTGGTTCACCCTGTCGCACGACGGCGAGTCGGTATGGGGCCGTCCACTCCGGGGTCGTACGAGCAATCCTCTGTGCCCCCTGCTGGACGTCATCTACTTCGAGGTGGCGTGATGGATCGATCACCCCGTCCCCGCGTGGCCCCGGTACTCTATAGTTCTGTTCGCAAGTTGCTTCAGCGGCAAGGGTCACATGTCTAGTTCCGGCTCCTTCGTGCATCTGCACACGCATAGCGACTACTCGACTCGCGACTCCATCGCTCGCGTGGGCGACCTGTGCGCGGCGGCGGCGGCGGACGGCCAGCCAGCCCTAGCGATCACCGACCACGGGAACCTCGGAGCCACTCGCCTACTGCGCGAGACGGCGGCGAAGTACGACATCCGTCCGATCTACGGCGTCGAGGCGTACCTGGCGGTCGAGGACGGTCGCCCGAACGCCCGACTCCGCCACGGCACCACGGCGACGGAGGACGAGAAGCGATACCACCACCTCACGATTCTCGCGGAGACCCCCGAGGGGTGGTCCAACCTACTGAAGATTCAGACGGCGGCGCACGAGTCGTACTGGTCCAAGCCCCGAGCCGACTTCGACCTGCTCCGGGAGCACAGCGAGGGGCTGATCGTTCTCACGGGGTGCTTGGGTGGCCCAATCAAGCAGCCACTCGCGAACGGCGACTACGACACCGCTCACGACAACCTCGCTGTCCTCTTCGACATCTTCGGTCGCGACAGCACCTTCGTCGAGATGATGAGCCACGGTATCCCCGAAGAGGACGCCCTGAACGGGGACCTGGAGCGTCTCGCGAAGGAGTTCGGTCTTCGCACCGTCGCCACCAATGACTCGCACTACGTTCACGACTCCGACCGTCACGCTCACGATGCGTGGCTCTGTGTCTCGTCTAACTCCACTCTTGACGACCCCTCTCGGTGGCGCTTCAGTGGCAGTGGTTACCACCTGCGCACCGCCGAAGAGATGCGAGCCCTGTTCGACCGCTCCTCGGTCGACGTGACTCTCGAGATCGCCGAGCGGTGCACTCAGTACGACATGATGCCCAAGTCGGGACTGCGCCTGCCCACCTTCGATCCCCACGACCCTCGGGGCTCGGACCGCATCCTCTACGAGGCCACCCGTGACGCCGCCCCCAACCGGTACGGGAAGCCTCTTCCCGCCGTCGTGCGGGAGCGGTTGCGCTACGAACTCGACATCATCGCCGGGGCTCACCTGTCGGACTACTTCCTCATCGTCTCCGACATGATCCATTGGGCCAAATCCCAGGGGATTCGCGTCGGCCCCGGACGAGGCTCCGCTGCGGGATCATGCGTCTCCTACGTGCTCGGCATCACCAACGTCGACCCCATCGCCCACGGACTGCTCTTCGAGCGGTTCCTGAACCCGACCCGTGCGAAGATGCCGGACATCGACACCGACTTCGAGCAGAACCGTCGAGAGGAGGTCATCGCGTACCTCGCCGAACGGTGGGGGGACGACCGGGTGGCCCGGATCGGAACTCACGGCATCTCCCTGGCCAAGAACTCCCTGCGAGCAGCGGGAAAGGTGCTGGGCGAGTCGTCGGTCGCCAACCGGCTCGCCAACGCGGTGCCCCTCCTGACGGGCGGGCGGTCCGCGTCGCTCACCGAGATGTTGAAGGGGGGTGTCTCACCCGACTTCGTCAGTCTCGCGAAGTCCGCCCCCGACCTCATCGAGATTGCTCGGTCCTTCGAGGGAGTGGTGAACACCGAGGGCATTCACGCCTGCGGAGTGGTGGTCAGCGACGAATCCCTGCTGGGCCTCGTTCCCCTCCGTCGCGACCGCCAGACCAACAGTCGTATCACCGAGTGGGACGGCGGAGAGATCGAGGCCGCGAACTTCCTGAAGATGGACGTCCTGGGCCTCACCGCGCTCGACATCATCGCTTCCGCGTCGCACCTGGCCGGGGTCGACCCCGACGAACTCGACCTCGACGACGAGAAGTCGTGGGACCTCATCGCCAAGGGGCACACCAATGGGCTCTTCCAGTTGGAGTCCGAGGGGATGACCGATCTCTGTCGCCGCATCGCGCCGCGCTCCATCGACGACCTGGCCGCCGTCATCGCTCTCTACCGTCCCGGTCCTCTCGGCATGGGGATGCACACTCTCTACGCCGAGCGCAAGTCGGGGGTGTCCGACGTCGACTACGGCATCTTTACCAACGACCCCGACGAGCAGGAGATCATCAAGTCCACTCTCGACGAGACCTTCGGCGTCATCATCTATCAGGAGCAGATTCTCCGCCTCGCCGACACGGTCGCCGGGTTCGCGCCACACGACCGCGACGACCTTCTCAAGGCGGTGGGCAAGAAGATTCGCGAGCAGATGGACCGCTCCGGCGAGTTGTTCCAGACGATGGCGGTCCTCGACGTCGACTACGCGGGGAATCCCAAGTTGGCGTTCTCGTCCACCACCGCAAGTCGGCTATGGGACGCGTTCAAATCGGCGGGCGAATACTCGTTCAACAAGTCACACGCGACCGGGTACGCGTTCTTGAGTTACCAGATGGCGTGGCTCAAGGCAAACTACCCCGCCGAGTTCGCGGCAGGGTGGCTCGCCCACACCTCCAATCCGGATAAGCGAACGGCGTTCCTCTCGCGGCTGGATGGAGTCTCACTGCTCTGCCCGGACGTGAATCTCTCTCTCGCCACTCCGACCGTGCACGACGGGCACGTCGTCTTGGGCCTCGGCGGCATCTCCGACGTGGGGTCGGTGGCGAACTTCATCGTCGCGGAGCGTGAGGCCCACGGCCCCTTCTCGTCGTTGCACGACCTCGCGACCCGAGTGAGGGTCAACGACGACAAGCGCGTCTCGGTCACGGCGCTGAGCGCCCTGGTCGACGCCGGAGCGTGTGACGCCTTCGGTCCGCGACTTGGACAGATCATGATGATGGGCACGATGAAGGACGTCGACGCCCCCATCCCCGGTTACGAGTTCGACGTCATCGAACGCAGCACCCGAGAGAGGCAGCGCCTCGGCATCCTCGTCTCCGAGAGCCCCCTACGCGTCCTCAACGATCAGTTGAAGACGTGGCGCTCACCGACGGCAGGGCGCAAGCCCACGGCAGTCCACAAGTTAGAGCCGGGGAACGTCACCACCCTCGGCATCGTGGCGTCATTCGAGATCATCAAGAAGCGCAGTCGGTTCGCCAAGATGCGTCTGGCGGGGACGAAAGAGACGATCTCCTGCCTCATCTGGGAGCGGACTCTCGGCACCGTCGAGCGTGGCGTCGGCGTTCCCCGTGTCGGCGACGTCATCGGCGTCGATGGCGTCATCAAGGTCGTCAACGACACCACCTTCGAGGAGGTCAGTGACTTTGACGAGGCCGAGGTGCCCGAAAGCGTAAGCCTCGAGATGACCGTGAACTCGATCTGGACCTACCGGCTCGTCGCCCCGGTGTGGGGTGAGTTCCGCCCCCTACCCGTCGGGGTGACGGAGGACGTCGAGCCCCGACGACGGGTGGTGGAGCCCGATCACGACGATCTCGACGGGTTTGGCTCGTCCGAAAGTGACTGGGACGCGGTAGATACCCCCGAATTGACCCCGGAGACGGCCCCAGACGCCCCTCAGCCGCCCGAGAGGGCCGATGAGGGGGAACTACCCCCGAATCGTGCGCAAACGGCTCCGGCGAGCGTACAGGGGTCAGATTGGGACGACGACGAGGGGTGGGGCACCATCATCTCGTCCCTTCCCCATACTCCGACGCCCACCCCCAAGGGAAACGTCGCGACCGTAGAGGAGACGCCTCAGGAGTCACCGCCGACCGCCCCGGAAGGACGCCCCTCGCGGAGGTTCGCGGGTCGGGGAACCCCGATCCCCGACTGACCCCTTAGCCGCAGAGTTGTCGTTCGGCGGCCCAGGGATTCGATGAGAACTTCATAGTCGTCCAGGTGAAGAAGTGCTCGAAGTCGTTGACGACGGTTCCCCATCCAAAAGGTGCCGTGATGGTGTGAAGATACCCCGAGAGTGGTTGACATCCGAGCACCCTGCGTTCGACGGCGACTTCCGCCCCGAAACCCAAGGTCACCCCCTTCGGGGCGAAACGGGCAACCATCCATGAGGTGCCGATGGGGTCCGAGTGTCCTGGACGTAGTTGTGGCAGGTCACTGAAGTGAGACCCGATGGGATTGGCGAGATCGAGTTGGTCGAAGATATACACCTTCGGCCCCGCCTCGGCTCCCCAGATTCCAATGTTGGCGGTGCCCACGAACACCCGCTCAGGTAGGGCGCTGTGTACATGGATGTACGTGGACGGATAGGTCGCTCCCGGAGTTGGCCCAATTGTCGTGATGGGGATTGCACTCTCTCCTTCGGTGAGTACCTGAACCCCAGGCGGGAGCGAGTTCGCCTTGGCTCGCTCTTCGGCGCCTGCCTGGTACCAGTAGAAATTGCGGTATGACGAGAGATTGACGGGGTGAGCAACACCGGACGCGGTTATGTAGAAGCCACGTTCGTTGGCGACGAAGTTGTCGCCAATCCCCACCACGGTGTAGCGCAGGAACCCCGCACTGACCACTGCCCACGCGACGAGTGACGAGAGTGCCACCGACCTCTCGATCTTCCCCTTGAGGTCGACCCACGTCAACATCGAGATGATGAAGAAGGTCGGCAGCAACATACGGTCGTGCATGAAGTCGCCACCAATGAAGATCACGTAGACGCCATCCGCGACGGCCCCACCGGCAACGAGGGTGAAGACCATGACCTCGATGTTCCACCCTCGCCGAGACCACGACATCATCCGCGACACCCCTAACGCGAGCACCACTACTCCGGGGAACCAGAGAGCATTGGGGAGGACGAAATCGCGGAGGTACGCTCGCCCTTGAGAGAGGTAAGGGGAGAAGGCCGACTTGACGAGGGCCGTATTGGGGAGATACAGACCGAAGTAGGCGATGCGGAACAACTCACCAATCACCGGTATGGCAACGAAGGCCAACCCGATCTTCATCGTGCGCCACGAGAGCCATCGCCATTCGTCACCCGCTCGGTGTCGTGCGATAAGGATCAGGCTGACGATAAAACCTGCGGCGAGAAGGACCATGTCGGGTCGAGCCTCTGGGCCGAGCGAGATAACGAACGCGGACAGGAGCAGCCCACGACCGGTGTTGAGGTAGCGGACCACGAGCCACCACGAGAGCCCGATCCACCCAAAGATGAGACCGGTCTCCAACCCTGAGGTGGTGAAGTCCCACATTCCGTCGACGGATGCCACGATGAGAGCCCCCAGGGGGATCACGAGGCCGGTCGCGTGACGACGACCAAGTCTCGCGGTCGCAGTCGACCCCAGAACGACCCCCATCGCGGTAAGGACGATGCCCAGGACCATTGCCCACCATTCGACCGAAAGAATCGGAAGGAGTCCGCGAAACACGACGAGGAGCAGAACCCACAGTGGATTGGTATACGCCTCGACGCGCTCACCGACGTTGTAGACGGGTCCGTATCCAGCGAGGACGTTATGAACGACTCGTACGTCAATGAAAGCGTCGTCAGCCATCCAGCGATGAGTCCACGCCATGACGATCAAGAACGCGAGTGGCACGAGGATGGCGAGCCACTGGGTCTTGGTGAGGCGGCAGTTTTCGGTGGGCACGGGTGACTCCGGTACGAGGTAACAGCGTTGCTGATTTCTTAGCGCAAAAACGTTCTAATCGGGGAGACCCGAGAACAAATACGAACCAGGCAACCTGTCATTGGTTAATCAAGCATGTTGCTGGGCCATCCGCCGACGGATGTCCTCAGGATTGGTCGACGCCCGTTCGAGGAACGCGGTGGGAATCTTGATCTCCACCGGGACGGCTCGACCAGCCAGGTCCACGTAGATGCCGACGGCCCCTCGCAGCACCGCGCCGGTAGTGACGTCGCGCAGGGCTCGCATCGAGTTCCAGTTCGGAGCCGTCGTCGTGTCCGTGTTGCCCCCGACGTACGCCTTGGCCGTGATCCGGTCCATCCGTTCCGGGGTCGCCTCGAGCCGGAACAGTTCGCACGCGGCTGCCGCCTCGTCGCGGTCCTGGATGGGCAGGATGAGTCCTCGCCCGATGTAGCCCGAGAGCCCCGCGTCGAGAGCATCGGTGATCTTCTGGGTGAACAGGATGGGAAGCACCTGCTGGCTACGGGCCAGACGTCCGAGGCGGTTCATCTCGGAACGTCCCGCCGAGAGCATCACCCACGCCTCGTCGAGCATGAGCACCCCCGAACGCATGGAGAGCGCCGCCGCCGAGCCGAACACCATCATCCTCACGAGGGCTAGGGCAATGCGCTGTTGCTGAGTAGCCTCCTGCACCGACCCCGGCTCGGGCAGGTCGAGATTTCCTTCACCGACCTTGATGAGAGTGATCCCCTCCGACGTCCTCAGTCGTGGTCCGCCGTGGTTCATCCCCACGCACGCACGGAACATGGGGGATGCTCCGGCGAGGTCAAACACCTTCTGCACCATGTCGCCGGGGGCCTGCCGGTCTCGCATGGCGACCGACAACGCCTCCCCCACACAGTCGGCCCCCTGCTCCGCCCCGTACGCGAGGGCCTTGATGAGCGGAGTCTCGTAGTCCTCCTTCATCGTGCCCCACGGGTTGATCGCGAGCAGCATTGTCGAGGCCAGTTCCACCCCGACGGTCATCGTCGACGAGAACCTCATCGGATCGAACACCCCGTCGGAGAAGATGAGGTCGTCGAGGGAGTGGACGCGGCCCCCCGACAGTTTCACCGCTTCGTCGTGGTGACTCCCCGCCTTCGGGTCGATGATGATAACGGGGCTCCGCTCACCGTACGCGGTCTTCATGCGCGAGAACTGGTCGGCCAGGTACAGCATGGTTTGCGTCTTCCCACTGCCGGATTGCCCGACCACAATCGCCAGGCTCAGGGAGTCCTCGTCCGCCGCCGCCGTCGGGGACAGGTACGCCGGTTGGTGGTCGCGTTCGGTGAAGCCGAGTAGCGCCCCATCGCGGTCACCCACCATCGACTGGGCCGTGAGTCCTGACGCCGCAATCGTGTGACTCGGTACGTCGTGCAGGTGGGGCACCGAACGGACCGGTGAGCAGAGCATCGTCTCCATGATCGCGCTGTCCTGACGGGCGTTCATCGTGTCGATCACGACGGCGGTCCCTTGCCCGAAGTCGGAGATGTCATACCCGGTACGCCGGTCGTAGCCGCCAACGGCGACGATGGTGCCACAGTCGATCAGAGTGGCCGGTCCGCCAGTCGCGTAGATCCCTTCCATCTCGTCGAGTTGTTGCAGGAGTTCCGTCTGCTCTTGACGCTCCATCTTGTTCTGGCCCATGCGTTCGTTAATGTCATCGATGTAATTCTTCTTGCGCCGCCGCAACTCTCCGCGCGTGACCGCTGATGGCTCGACCTTTCCCCGAATCGAGACGCACAGGGCTCCACGGTCGACCAGGGATGCCCCCCATCGAGCACGAAAGTCGGTGGGGTTGGCGAACTCCAACTCGAAGTTGCGAACGCACCCGAACGTGATGGTGTGGTGCCCCTTCTCGATCCCCCACTCCTCGCAGTGCAGTTCGCTGTCCTCCCTCATGACCACCGCCGCCGCCCGCAGCGAGTCCGCCCCCCGAAAGATGTGGAGGTGGTCCAAGTGGGTGAGCATCGGGGTGTCGGGGGCCTGCCCGTAGTTCCACCAACCGTTAAGCAGCGAGTAGTCACTCGGCGAGATGCTGAGGAGACCACTACGTGACATGATGGCGGACACGTCAGCGAAGTCGCGGTCGTAGTCACTCAACGGAGCGGCACCAACGATCAGCGACTCGACGAGTGACTCCACCGATTCCCTCACACCACCGTCGATGGTGATGAGGCTCTGCAACTTGACCCCCATGACCAACATCCGACGGTCGATGTCGACATTGCTGAACGAGGCGGAGAGGTAGGAGTAGAGAGGGGAGTCGAGGGGAGGCGAGTAATGCCAGGGGATGTTGACGAGCAGGATGTGGACGTCTCGGTACGCGTTCTTCGACATGGCTCGACGGGGCACCCTGGTGCGGGTGATGGCGGCGAGTTCCTCCAGCACGTCCTGGATGGGGTCACCCGTCGCCAGCCCCTCCTCGGGGGAGCGGGCGTCGACCACGGGGGCCAGAGGCACCGCCCGATAGAGCCACACCGAATTATCGGTGCCGATGGCTCGACCGTCCTTGGTGAGTGCCTTCATCGTGGTCGGCCACATCTGGTCGACCGAGACCCCCTTCTTCTTCAGGAGGCTCATTCGTGTCCGTTCTGGTAGGGCTGAAGGAACGGACCGCTACCGGGCTGGCCCCACGCGACCACAATGGGGGCTGCCGAATCGGCCCGCTCGACGAGCAGGTCCATCGTGGTCGCCGGTCCGTTCTGCCCTCCCACACTAGGGGCGGAGTGGTGACTCCAATGGATGTAGAGGGATACCTCTACGATCTCCGCGTTGGGATTGGGGTTGTTGGTGGCGGGAGCGACGTTAGGGGCCTCTCGAGGGGCGGCGTCCACCACCAAGAACTGGGCCGACCTGACCCCGTAGAGGGGGCGGTAATGGTCCCCCGAGTTGGGGTCGCCCACCGCTACCGCCAGTTGTGTTGACGATCCCGAGGTGTATGCCTGTAACCATCCGGTGATCGCTTGGGTCACGGGGGTGGCGACCGAGTTGGTGACGTTGATGACGGTCGGCCACGGGTTCGGTGGCGACGAGAGATTGCTCACCGATCCGGCGTCCTTGAGTGGCTGGAGGCCAGGCCCTCCTATGGGGATCAATCCGTTCAACTCGATCTCGATGGTCGCCTTGTAGTAGTAGTCCTGCTGCCCGGTGGGGGAGTTAGCGGTACCGGGGATCGGCTGAGAGAGGGTGAAGGTGTCCAGTTCCACCTTGCCCCCCACCCCCTTGATCGTCGTGGCCCCGTCCCACGACAGGATCGACGCGTGCGGGAGGGGAGAGGGCACCTCGCTAAGCCACGCCTGGACGGCACTGGTCGCAACGTTGCGTCCCGGCGACGTGAGCGACACCGCGACCGAACTACCCGTAGAAGTCGTGTTGGACGCGCTGGTGATGAGTCCAATCATCGAGAACACCCCCAGAATCAACGCGCCGTAGATCGCCCGACGGAGACGCCGAGCCTTTCGATCAATGCGGTCGACGGCGGGGGTTCCCGCGCGGGGGACGAGAGGGGATTCGTCCAGCCAGTCCAGGGACGAGCGCTTGCTGCGACCTTTGGACGATCCACTCGGCTTCTTCTTCGGGCGGGCGAGTGTTACCACTGACCAACCCCGTCGTCGTCGTCATCATCATCCGCGTATTCACTGCCGTAGCCGTCACTCGACGCCGCAACGTCGGGGCGAGGAGGGGGCTCAGGCGATGACGCCATTCGGTGGTGAGGAGACAGGGAGGGGCGACGCGCGGCGTGCCACCGGGCCGTTCCGGCTACCGCGAAATTCCCGTCGTCAACGAGGGCCGCGACAACATAGTCCGGAGGGTCTTCCTCGTTGATAAGGAGGCGGCGTACCCACCCCACCGGAGAACTGGCGAGCGCTTCGTAGCACGAGCGGCAACGCTTGTACCGAGGGTCCTCGACTTCATTGTGGCACTCCACCCAACAGACAGAGCACTCTCCCGGCTGGTGCAACTCGTCGTGGGGGGAGTCCCCTACCTTCCACGACTGACACTCTGGCATGTGACCTCCACGAACTATCTCACTCAATGGTAGTGAGGGAGTCGGCTCAACAAGGTGATCACTTCTGCGGGATCGCGGCGCGATACTTCACCCGCTCGAAGAATGCGTTCTCGATCTCCCAGAGTGCGTACTTGTTCCAGATTTCCCGAGGGGTCTTCGTCTCGTTGCCGTACGGGAAGAGGGCATCGAACACTCGCTGGGCCTCGTCGAACTCTAGGGTGCGTCCTTGAATGTAGGCGTGCCCCATCCTCGCGACCTGCTGCAACTCATCGAGTGGGATGTGCCGAGGACTCTTCTGAAGGTGGTGCAGCCTCATGCCGTAGAGTTCCTTGAGGTAGGGGATCGAACTCTCTCGGTAGTCGCCCTTGCGCCGCCAGGCCGGACGGTGAACGTCCTTCACCAGTTCCCGGTGTGCCTTCAGTGCTTCCTTGTAGTACATCCTCGCCCCGCCGTACGGAATGGAGAGGTCAGCCGCCGCGATGTTGCCGAGCAGGTGATCGGGCATCTCCACCGTCGACCAGAAGTCGACCACCTGACGAGCGTCGCGAGGAAGGGGCGGGTGAAGCGCCGTACCCTGAGCGTTGTACGACTTGTTGTCGGCGAACTTCACCTCGATGTCGCCGCCGTCGGGTTTGCGGTCCGGAGCGAACTGCCCTCCGACGGGGGTGCCTTGGGGCTGGCGTGGAATGTCGTTCACCATGTCTCCTTCAATCGTTCGTCCTCGCTCAATGGGGTCTGCGTCGATACGTCGTTAGGAGCGAGCCCCATGTGAGCACGAACCACCGCGTCGACGATCATTCCGAACCAGAGCGACGCCCACTGGGGTCCGTTCTCGTCGTCGGTGAGTCCTACCTCAGATGCGAACTCCCAGAAGACGCTGGCCCCGAGCAACAGGTCGCCCACCGACTCGCGGTCCGCGACCGGGATCAACCCTTGGGGGTCGTAGACCCTCCAGACGTCGGTCAGTAGATCACGACGGACTCCCGCCAAGAAGGACTTCCACTCGTCGAACGAGTCGCTGTTCATGATGCCCTCTCCGACCCAGAGCGCGAGATCGCTGGCCACCTGTCCGAACTCCGCGTTCGCGTCGAGGGAGAGGAACAGATTGGGGTAGTCGGTCGACCCCGCACAGAGAGCCACCGTGAGAGCAGAGAACTTCTCGCAGGTCGATTGCTCGGCCCACACGCTCGGCGTATCGTCCTCCAAAATGGTCAAGTCGACAGGTGACATGTCCGCAGTCTACTTACGGGGCTTCTGTTTCTGGGAGTTCATGTCACTACTTATGGGTGCGCCTATTCACACCATCAGTTCGCAAGCGGTTCGGGCTCCGCGTCGACCAGCCAGGTCCCGTGTTCCTTAACCAGGAGGATCGTGGCGGAACTCGATGACGCCGACGATGGCGGCGGCTGATCCACTCCCGCACTGTTGATCGTGCCGTTGACCCAGGTGACGGCAACTGCGCAGTGCAGGGCACACGTACCCACGCCGACCGGGACGCTGGCGCTCGTGATCGACGGGTAGACCCCATCCTTGTCCACGGTGAGCAGGGTCCAGGCATTCTTGGCGCCCACACTGTTCGCGTTCCCGTTGTGCGCGTGATCGTACGCGGCGAACTGCGGGGTCTCGAACGGACGGGCGAGCACATCAGGACCGTAGAGGATGGACGGCCACTTGTAGAACTCGGAGTAATAATTCGTCACCCATTGAGCGGCGGTCCAGACGACCGACCCCTTGACGGAGATACCGTCCGCTCCGGAAGGACCAGTGGAGAAGGTCGGAGAGGGGGTCGTCGGAGGAGGGGGAGCGATGGTCGTGGGCACCACCGTCGAGGTGCCGGGGGCCACACCACCGCCGTAGGTCGGTGTAGCGGGGTGGTGGGTGTCACTGATGATGAGGATGACCGCAATCACCACCACCGCGACCGTTCCCAGAATCGAGAGGAGTCTCTTCACTTTACGGTCGTCCTCGGGAGGTGGCTCTCGAATATGTGTCGCAGATCGGTGATGATATTGACGTGGTTGGTCTTGTAGACGTACCACGCCACCACGACGAGCCCTACGAGCACGGCCAACGAGATGAGACGGAATAGCGCTCTCGACATCACGGTCGCGACGAGCACCGCAATGATGACGATGATGAGCGCCGGTTCAGTGAGATATTTCATTGCGTCCTCTCTAGCCCCGATCTACGCGGCGGGGCCACCGCCTAGGAAACCACTGGTCCAGAACGGCACGATCTGCACATCGCTCCCCTCCTCGGGGGCTTGGATGACCATTGGGGTGAACCACTGAACACTCTGCGTCGTGACGGTCGCTCCCGACGGGGTGGACGACGTCGAGCAGGTCGTCACCTCCTCTAACGCCCCCACCATGACCTTCGAGGGGCTGCACGACGAGACCGTCGACGATGTCGGGGGGCCGTTCGGCTGCATTCCCAAGAACATGACGACGTGATCGGGCAACCCCGTAGGGTCGGGGAAGTAGAAGAGGAGGTCCCCCGGCTGCATTGTCGTCAGATCGGTCGAGATCGTCGATCTGGCCTGCACGTAGAGGTACTGCTCCTGCGACGTGCGAGGAAGGGCCACGTTGGCCTGCGCGAAGGCGTACTGGATGAGGCCGGAACAGTCCAGACCGGGGAGCCCCGTCTGCGTCGCGTACTGGGCGCTGCACGGGTTCCCCGCCCCGTAGATCGCTGTCGACACCACGAAACCACCCGAACACGCGGGAGCCCCGAGCCCCGAGAGCCCCATCCCCGTCCCCGATGTTCCACCACCGCCGTAGACGTAGGGGACTCCCACCATCGTCTTCGCGGCGGTCATGGCCGCCTGAGCCTGCGGGCTGCCTCCGGCGATATTGGGGATCGACGATCCGTAGTTGCACGTAGGCAGGGTGTCCGTGAGGCTCCGCACTACGAGCGTCGCGGCACCGATCCACGGCTGAATGACCCCCGCTGGGGTTCCCGTGACTGCCGCCTGCATCGAGGGGGACGCGTTGGGGATTGTGTCCTCCTTCAGGAAGTGGGCCACGTCGACGGGAAGGCTGGGGAATCCGTCTCCCAGCACTCCGAGGGTGCTCGTGGTGGCACTCTGACCAAGGAGACTCCCGTCGAGGGCGGACGCGATCAAGGCGATCTGCGTGTTGCTGTTCGCTCCGTGAGACCGACTGACGCGGATGATGCGTGCGGCGATCTGCAACTGGGCACTGTTCAGTACCACTTGGCCCGACGGTCCCGTTGCCGTCAGGGTGCTGACGTTCTGGGTGTTGGTGGCGCACGATTGCCCCGCCTGCGGGGAGTAGCCCGCCGCCCAGTCAACCGCCAGAAGGTAGATGTTGCGGTCGAGGGTGGCGGAGTTGTTCGCGACGGGCATGTTCCCCAACGCCCGAATCGCGGCGGTGCGAATCGCTATCGCTCCCCCGTCGGTGGGGTTGAACGTCGGTGGGCTATCGCTGTTCACTGGAGGGTTCACCCCCTGAAGGAGGCTCACCTCACCCGCCCCACGGGCGTAGAAGAAGCGGTAGAGGCGCGATCCGAACCACTGCGACGACAGTGAGAGGCTGTCGGCCTCGTTCGCGGGTAGCGCGTGAGAGAGAATGCAGTAAGGACCATTCGAACCGGTCGGACATGTACCGCTACTCGTCGCCGTGGGATTTCCGGGGGCGCCCTTGAGAGCGGAACCGGTGTAGGAGCCGGGTATCTCCACCCCCGGTGAGATGGCCGTGATCGTTGGAGTCCCCCCTTGTCCGGGGGCCGAGAGCGTGCACGCGTCGTCCCAGCCAGGGTAGAAACTGTTGGGGTGATTGTTCAGGATGAATAGGGCCGCTTCGTTCTGCTGTGCCGGAGTTGCCTCGTAGGGCTGCGATGCGTTGTAGAGAGTGGCGAACCCGTCAGCCACCCACGTCGATTCGAGGATGCCATACGCACCAGACGGCGCACTCGGACTCGAGTAGTTGTCACCCGACTCCGCCTGACGGATGCACGCCCAGTCCGCCGTATCGGTTGTCGTGTAGTCCGGGGACGACGGAGGGATGACTGACGGAACCGACCCGTTGCGACCAACCGCACAGTCGATGCCGATGCCTACGTAGCCCCCCGAAGAGACGCACGACGAGGACGGTACGGGGGTGGGAGAGGCTCCGGATACTGACGACCCCGTCGACGATGAACCCGCTGACGCTCCACTGAGGACCACTACCGAAGGACAGATCGAGTCGGGTGAGGCGCCCGGAGGGCACGCTCCTCCGACCTGCCCCACGGACGAGCCGATACCCGTCTCGTAGTACAGTGTCGCCGCCATCAACTCCCACGGCGTGATCGATGACTCGGCGGCGTTTTGAATGGCCGTCATGTTCGATTCGGGAAAACCGGTACTCGCGGATACGGCGGACGTCTGCACGACGTTGTTGCTCGCCAGCGTGCTCACGGTGCCACTGATGCCGATCATTATCACGATCCAGAAGAGGAGCGGGAACAGGGGGACGAGAGCGAGAGCGAGCAGCCATCGCCCCTTCGTCGTTGTGAGTATCCCCTTGACGAGCCCCACCACCGCGCCCTGGATTCCGCCACCGACCAACTTCCCCTCAGTGGATGCCCCGGTTGCCCCCTTGATCGTGTCCGAGAGAATCTTGCCGGTCTTCTTCTTCGCTGACGCCCCCTTCATGGCGTCCCGTTCTGACTTCAGGGCTTTGGGGGAGATACCGATCTTCGCGGAGGGGGACACCTTCGCAACTGATTTCACAGCCTTGACCGAGGCGTTCGGTGGTTCGCCTACCGGAGAATGTGTCGAAGTGGCGTTGGTGGCAACTCGACTACCAACACGCTTGCCCGCTCGTAGTGCGGCGTTGGAGAGCCGGGGGTCCGCCATGAACTACCACCCGGTAGGAGCATCGGCGTCGATGGTTCGTGACCTGGACGGCTGGGGAGACTCGTCGGCGGGTCGAACGGTGGGGCCACTCTCCGTATCGACGTCTATCGTTCGAGGGGTTGGCTCCTCGTCGTACACGATGTGCCGGTCGGCCCCCTCGCCCTCCCAGTGCCCGCTGTATCGAGGCTTGGGCTCGGTGCTCCTCTCGGTTTGAGGTCCCTGAGTGGAGGGATCGACTTCCTTGGACTCGTCCCCAACGGAGTCGTCGGGAGTATCGGGGGCGAGCGGGTTGACGGATGGGGACGGTGAGGTAACGCCCAGTCGATGATCTCGCAACTTGCGTTTCGCGGCGACGGCGGCGATGACCAATGAGGAGCCAGCCGCAAGCGCCGCCACCGAGGCCGTAGCCGGAGCCGCCGCCAGTCCGACCGCCCCAATCGCGGCGTACTTTGCTGAACGCTTGGCTACGGTGTGGACCTTCTGACGGACGGACATGCCATGTAGTCCCTCCAGCGGATGGGGGGCTACGTACCTCGCACCGCGAACCAACTTCTTCGCCGCCGACCGGGCCGTATCCTTCGCCCCCTTCACGCGGTGAGTGTCACCCGACTCGTCTCGAGCGTTGAACCGGCTCTGCGCCGACGTCGCGAAGTCCTTCAACTTCTCTCTGACGGCTTCTCGACGGGTCATCGTCGAGCCACCGAGAGCAGCGCTTCCACCCGCCTCCGTCACCGTTGCCGCGTCCTGCGCCGAGGTCGGCGGTGAACCAGCCTCGGCTCCGGTCGAACTCGTTCCGCCTGCCGCCCCCGCTACTTCGGGCGCACCGGGCGCACCGGGGGTGGCGGGGGCACCGGGAGCACCCCCCGTCGGCGCACCTTCGGTCGTGGGCGTACTCCTTCCACCGCCCGACATGTTCCCCCTGCGGCTCCGGCGCTCACCATCCACCGACGATCCGGGCCGAGTCCCGCCAAGGCGTTGTGGGGTCATCGCCTTTACCCCCATCCGGCGAACCTTCTCCCAGTGGCTCCCCAGTTCGGCGCCACCAATTGCCCCGAGAGTGGTAGCCGATGCCGCGTACCCCGCCATACCGGACGGCTTAAAGGGGGAGGGGGCCTTGATGACCTTCTTGAAGAACATGTGGATGATGTAGATCGAGACGAGGGGGCACACCCCGACCCACAGCAGAGCGAAGATCGAACCAGGTCCCGCGAGAGCCGACCCCACCGCCGCCAACATGGCCGAGATGCCCGCGATGACGGAGAGCACGAGCCCCACCGACGTCGAGAAGATGACGAGACTGAGCGTCTTCTTGGCCATCGCCAGGAACTTCCCGTCGCTATTGGCGAAGGGGAGCAGCATGAACAGCAGCATGATCGGCAACATCAGCAGAAGCAGGAGTAGCGCGATCTTGGAGATCAGGAGGGCCATCGAGAGGCCAAAGAACACCACGGTGATGACGGTAGACGAGAGGACGAACAGCATCGCTGCCGCCTCCGCGTTGGTATTCGACGTCCCGTGGATGTTGTTCAGAAAGTCCGCGACTCCGGCTCCGTACTGGGAGCCGTTGATCGTTGTCGCCGACAGTCCCCCAATAGTGAAGGGGACCGAGACAGAACTGCCGCTGGTGGCCGAGGCGATGTTGGCGGGAGTAGCGGGGTTCCAGTTGAAGATGGAGTAGTCGGAGTTGGCCTTGCTCCCCGACCCCATGACCGTCGGTGTCCCGTACGTTGTTCCGCCGTTGGCGTGCACGGGGGTCTCGAAGAACGCCTGGCAGTCCTGTGGCTCCACAGTCTTCGTCGTCCGCCCCGTCATAGGGGTCTGATTGTTGACGACGGTAGTCCACTCGGAGGGGCTGATGATGGCCCCGTCCTGGACGTCCCACTCCATCGGCGTGTCGTTCGTCGAGTTGGTCTGGCACGCCGCCCAACCGACGATGGACTCGTCCTGCGTGGGGTTGGAGATGGCCCCGTTCCACGCGAGTGCCGAGGCCGACGACGCGAGGGGGGTGCCGAGGATTCCTCCACTCACCGTTCCCGTGGACTGATTGTACGCGCCAGATAACGAGGGGTGAGTGGAGAGGGCAATGGCGGCGTTCTGTATCTGGGCCTGATACCTCGGACGAATGCCCGCGTTCTGCTCTAGCAGGTGGCAGTACATCAGCGTGCCGAAGTTGTTGTTGTTGCCAAACTGCTCCTCGACGTACGTGGGGACGGCGAGCCCCTCCCACAGAGTGTTGAGGGCGACGGGAACCGACGCGTAGTTGCTGCCCACCCCCGCACTTCCGCCGTTCGCAGCACTGATGCCACCCTTGGAGCCGTCGTAGGTGTCGACGAGGACCTCGTTGTAGTAGTAGCAGTTCAGGGGGTCCCCCATCACCTGTCCACCGTTGTTGACCCCCACGCCTGACATGGCCGACGCCATGAGTTCAGTCGGTTTGGACGTCACGGTGTTCACGGTCCCGTAGATCGCGTTGAGCAACCACGAGGGAGACCCCGCTGGTTCAGGATTCTGTGGTGTGGCGTTGGCTGACGCGTTCAACATGATAGAGAAGACCGCCAGAACGACGATGATCCGCATGAGGCCACCAACAAGGGACTTCCCTCGCCCCCGAATGCGACCGACGAGAAGAGCGACGAGAGCGATGACCGCGATGATGACCGCGATGTTCCCGTCCTTCAGGGCCGTGTCGAACTTCGCGGACGCACTGTCGATGGCCGTCCCTATTGACGACTGGATGCAGAAGTTGTTCGCGAACTCCGTGGACGAGATGCCGAGTCCCCACTCGGCGTTACCAATGGACATGAGTGGAGAGATGAGGCCGTTGCGTTGGGCGTAGGCGATGTCGTTGCCGATGTTGAAACCGAGGGATAGATCGGTGTGCGTGACCCCTAGAGCCCCCAGCCAACGATTGGCAGGTAGGTAGTTGCTGGCGGCGTTCTGGGAGACCGATGACGACAGGTTGCTCTGGGGGCACAGAGCGGTGGCCCCCGTCGTCTTGGTGGGAACGGTTGCGCCAGACGCCGGTAGTGCGATGGCGACGGAGAAGAATGCGGCGAGAAAGAGTCCGAGGAATGACCTACCGACTCGCTCGGTGACCCCTCTGTTCTTCATCGTTCCGCCTCTTTCGACGCATCGCTTCGTACCTCCGCGTTCACTCGCGAGTGACTAACCGCCGAAAGCGTGGATGAAGATGTTCGCCACCCCATCGACGACACTCAGCAAGTACCCCACGAAGGTGCCGGGGTCCGACAAGATGAGCCCGAGCACGACAGTGAGGATGAGTCCGATGTGATTGCCCCGCTGCCCCTTGCGCCGATCATTGATGTACTTGCCGACGGCGAAGACGACGAGGATCATTCCGACAATGGCTACCCACTTCGTGACGGTTCCGAACCCGGTGCCGCCCAGCGAATTCCAGAAGGTGTGCCAGGAACCAACAAAATTCGCCGATCCTGAGGCTGCTGCTACTAACACGGTGACTCCCTTGGTCTCGTTTGATGCTTCTTATGGGTGCTACACACGATCTCTCCCTATTGACCCAAATCTAGAGCCTAAAAATGAGACTGATCAGTAAAATCGCCGCAATTCCCGCGATCACGTAGAGCCCTGGGCCGTCACGCCACTCTGCGATCTCCCGCTTCTGCTTATTCACTCTTTCGAACCGTTCATCGCCCATCGGTCACCAAGAGTACATCGAGGTAATCTCCGTCGGGGCGACCCAGCAAGAGGGGGTTGGGCTGAAGGCTCGAGACCACGGTGCCCCATTTTCCCCTCAGTGGGTCGATGACCACTCCGCAACACGTGAACTTGCCCTCGTTGGACTTGCGCTTATCGAGGAGCGCCTGGTACTGGCGAAGGTGCAGTCCGCCTCGAGTGCGCCCCTCCACCAACCAGAAGACCGCGACCTCGACGACGGGCACCGATAGGAAGGCGTACGAGCCCAACAGTGAGAAGAAGATAGCCGAAACGGCGATCCCCGGAAGGATGGCGAGCAGGGCGATGATGAGGCCCCGTGCGGGAAGGTCGAGCCCCTGAATGACCACTCGGCGCTGTGACGACGCTTTGCGGGTCAGTTCCGTCAGGACGTAGACCTTCATTCGCCCCAGTGCCATCAGCCGACCGCCTCGAAGACGTGCCCCACAAGTTGATAGGCGGTATTGGGCATCAGGTCGCCACCGATGATCCCCGTCACCGTGTACCGCATCGCGTAGTCGTCCTCCCCCATGATCGAGATCGAACCGCCCTCTCCCGCTATCGCGGTCCCCCCAACGCCCGAGATCGCCACACCGTTGTCGCCGACGATGGAGACGCCATCATCACCCGAGATCGCGATCCCGTACTTCCCGGCTCGGGAGTAACCACCGTCACCCGAGATCGCCACACCGTTGTCGTCGACGATGGAGGTTTCCCCGTACCCTGAGAGTTCGCGGGACCCCACTATCGACGCTCCGCGATGCTGAGCGCGACCGTCCATAGACTGTCGCCGTATTCGGGGTGCCGTGTCAACACTTCGCATACCTTGTCCTTCCCGTCTTCATCCAGACTCTCACCGAATGGCTCGAATAGTCGTTCGTTGTCGAGCATCCCCTTCAGGTAGAGCGTGGCGCACTTCGTCGCACCCCCCTGAGAACGAATTTCGGCCCGCAGTTCAGTGGCCCGACGCTTCGAGAGCGAGTCCTCAACGGGTCGTGGCGACGTGGGTAGCGCGACGGCGTCCCACGCCATCAGACGAGCCCGTGCGGGGTCGTGGGCCGCGAGGCTCATAGCCTTCTCTCCCATTGAATCCGGCTCGAACTCGTCGCTGACGACGACGACGGTGTCGCGGGATACGACGTCCTCAACGTGCTCAGCGATGAACGAGTCGTACGACCGGTGCTGCTCGTCCGAGGGGACCGTCGAGAACTGGAACTCCTTGACTCGACGGTGGAAGGAGTGTGACGGAGGGTTCTTCGTCGCCCTCTTGCGGATGTCGGCGGCGATCTTGTCCTCCTCGATGGACGTCAACATCCGTCCCAGTCGGTTCATCTCTTGCGCACACTCGTCTCGGTACTCGCGCAGGGCGGCGTCGTCACGGTGGTTGGTGCGTCCCTGCATAGCCGCAATTGCCGCGTACTTCGCGGCGGAGTTGATGGCCGCTTCGGTAACCGGCTTGTCGGGCGCACGCACAACACTCGAGTAGGTCAACAGGGCCTCCTGGACCACATCGTCGGCGTCGACGCCGTAGCGTCGGGCGTAGAGGCGCCCCCACTTATGGGCTGAGGTAACCGCCTCGTCGACGGTCAGGTCGCCACCACTCGGCTTGCGATCCGGGGCGTACTGCCCCCCGACGGGGGTTCCCTTGGGCTGGCGCTTGGTCACTGGTTCTCTCCTTCAGGGGGTTGTATTGGTCTACCGTCGAGCCACCACACCTTGGTGCCATCGGCCCACTCCACGGCGGGTCCGTCGTCGCGATGGAGTTGACCATCGAGCCACCACTCCTTGGTGCCGTCGGCTCGCTCTACGGCGGGTCCGTCGTCGCGATGGAGTTGACCGTTTCGGTACCACCTCTTGGCGCCGTCGGCGTCCTCGACCATTGACGACGTTGGGGCGGCGAGGTCGTCACCGTGGGGCTTGCGCTCCTGGGCGAACTGACCCCCGACTGGGGTCCCCTTGGGTTGGCGCTTGGTCACCGGTTCTCTTTCTCAGGGGGTGTGGCTCGTCGTTCGCTGTGGTACGTAGCGGGCCTAGACACGTCGTCCCCATCCGACACGACGACGGATGCGTGCCGTATCGTCGCGAACCTCTTGGTCATTGCGAGGAGCCGACATGGTGGGGGGACACTTGTGGTTCTTCGACACGGTGTGGCGTCCACAGGTGGGGCACTTCATCACTTCGATGCGTTCCATCCTGTTCTTGAACTTCTGAAACACCTTGCCGGGGGCGTGGGCTAGGGCGATGGCTCGGTACGTCTCCACGGGGACGTTGTAGCCATAGGACTTCCCCGACTCGGTCTCCATCACCATCGTGCCCGTCGCGTGGTCGTACCCGAGTTGCTTGATCCACGTAGACGTAGGGAGTTGAGGGGCCAGGATGCCGTAGTCCGCGAATCGCTTCCGACGGCTCTCTACGAGAGACTCGATGGACGAGAGTGCTCGCGTCGGACGACGCGCTTCGAGGACGCACGACACCGCTTCGTCGATGTAGGGGGTCTGCTCGGTTGTGAACCCCAAGCCCTTCGTACGCCAGGTGCCATTCTCTCCACGGTTCACGCGGACCCACCCCTCAATGGCCCCACCTGGATACTCGGCGGTGATGGGGATGTCGAATGTCTCGCCGGGGTTCTCGGAAGCGAATCGGTTGATTGAGGTGTACGACGGCATCCGCAGTGAGACCTCAGGGCCGACGTACTGCATCCGGTGGGTGCGGCGGTGATCGGTGGTGCCACGTCCGCTCGTCATCGACGGGGTGTAGTCGTCGGGCATCTTCTTAAAATCAACGTCGCGAGGGGAGAGTCCGGGTGAATATTCGCCCGTGGCGAACTTGCGCTCCCACCACGTGTCAAGGTCCGCTCCGCTACTGGTGACCCGCACCTTGTCCCCAGCGGCGACGACAGTGGCCCTGAGACCAAGTCCGGCGATCAACTGCTCTTCGCGACTACGAACCTTCTCGCTGTCAGGTGAGAGATCGAAACTCGGCTTACGCCCTTCGGCGAACTGGCCCCCAATGGGGATACCCTTTGGCTGTCGTCTCTGGTTGGGCATCAGCGCTCCTTTGCTTCCTTGCCTACAATTATGGGTGCAAAAAGGGGGCGCGGAAGTGTTTGACCTCGATGCCAACAAATTCTGCGCTACGACGAGGCCGAAAGGTTCTCGTCCACCTCTTGCAGCACTCGGTCAATCCCGCGCTTCGGATCGAAGGAGATCGATTCGACCTCGAATGAGTCGAAGGCGTCGTAGATGTCATCTTCAGTAGCCGACGTCACACCACGTTCACGAAGGATCGACGCGACGCCAGCGGCGGTCCATCCCTCCGCATCGTCAATGTCAACCGTCTCCATCGAGAATGACTGGATGATGACGTCGGGGCTAGCCAGGTCACTCCAATCGCTAGTCCTCATCCGGTTGAAAGAGGGAGTCGACACATGATCGTCGTCGATGTCAACGTGCTGGTAAGTCATGATGACGACGTGGTTGACCGCGCGCGGGTCCAGATCGGTCCCCTGTGGCTTGCGGTCCTGGGCGAACTGACCCCCAACGGGGGTTCCCTTGGGCTGGCGCGTGGTCATCAGGTCGTCTCCTTCGGGGATGAGATTGGTTTGCCGTTGCGGTACCACTCCTTCTGACCGTTCGCGAACTCTACGGCGGGACCGTCGTCGCGGTGGAGTTGGCCGTCGCGGTACCACTCCCTACCACCCATAGGCCGCTCCACGGCGGGACCGTCGTCACGATGGATTTTGTTGTTGCGGTACCACTCCTTGGTGCCGTCGGCTCGCTCAATGGCGGGGCCATCGTCGCGGTGAAGTTGGCCGTCGCGGTACCACTCCTTGTCGCCGTTGCTCCACTCCATAGCGGGGCCATCGTCGCGGTGAAGTAGACCATCGCGGAGCCACTTCTTGTACCCCATGAAGGTTTCCACCATTACTACTGATGAGTCGGCAAGGTCGCTGCCCTGCGGCTTACGGTCGGGCGCGAACTGACCCCCGACCGGGGTTCCTTTAGGTTGGCGCGTGGTCATCAAGACTCTCCTTCGGAGATGAGATTGGTTTGCCGTTGCGGTACCACTCCTTCTGACCGTTCGCGAACTCTACGGCGGGTCCATCGTCGCGGTGGCGTTTGTCATTGCGGTACCACACCTTGTCACCATTACCCCACTCCACGGCTGGTTCGTCGTCGCGGTGGAGTTGTCCGTCGCGGAACCACCATTTGGCTCCGTCGGCCAACTCCACGGCGGGACCGTCGTCACGGTGAAGTTCACCGTTTCGATACCATATCTTGGTGCCGTCGGATGACTCCACGGCGGGACCGTCGTCGCGGTGGAGTTTGCCGTCACACCACCACTCCCCGATACCGTTACCCCACTCCACGGCTGGTCCATCGTCGCGGTGGAGTTGGCCGTCGCGGTACCACATCTTGGTCCCGCCGAAGTATTCCGCAGCGGGACCGTCGTCACGGTGAAGTTCACCGTTTCGATACCATATCTTGGTGCCGTCGGATGACTCCACGGCGGGACCGTCGTCGCGGTGAAGTTTGCCATTGCGGTGCCACTCCTTTCCGCCATCGGGATACTCCACCGCAGGGCCGTCGTCGCGGTGGAGTTTGCTATTGCGGTACCACTCCTTGGTGCCATCGGGGGACTCCACGGCGGGACCGTCGTTGCGATGGAACTCGCCATCGCGCCACCATATTTTGGTCCCATCGGAATACTCGACCATGAATGAGTCGGCGAGGTCGCTCCCCTGTGGCTTACGGTCGGGCGCGAACTGACCCCCGACCGGGGTTCCCTTGGGTTGGCGCTTAGTCATCAAGACTCTCCTTTGGGGGTGGTACCCGAACGCCGTCGTGATACCACCCGACACTGCCATCGGCTCGTTCCACGGCAGGGCCGTTGTCGCGGTGGAGTTGACCATTGCGCCACCACGCCTTGCCGCCATCGGCCCACTCCACGGCGGGACCGTCGCTACGGTGGCGCTTCCCATTGCGGTACCAGGCTCGATAACCGTCAACCCCCTCCACTGCGGGGCCACCATTACGGTGACGTAGACCATTGCGGTACCACAACTTGGCGCCATCGGCCCACTCCACGGCGGGTCCGCCGTCGTGATGGCGCTTCCCGTTGCGGTACCACTCCTTGGCGCCATCGGGCCACTCCACGGCGGGTCCGTCGTCGCGGTGGAGGACTCCGTTGCGGTACCACCTCTTGGTGCCATCGTGGTCCTCCGTCATTGACAGTGCCGAGGTGGTCAGGTCTTCACTGGCGGGCTTACGGTCGGGCGCGAGCTGACCCCCGACCGGGGTGCCCTTGGGTTGGCGCTTGGTCATAGGTCGTCTCCTTCGTCATTAACTATGGGTGCGACGAAACCTCAGTCGCCGATCAACTACTCGTCACTCGGCTGGCGGAATCTTCACCGGCTTGCCGGAGCACCCAATGGTAAGTCGACACTTGGGGATTGCCCCCGTAGTCATGAACCCCACCCGTCCACACTCGGGGCAACCGATGGCCACGATCTTGCTTTGGGGGTTGACGCACTCCACCAACTCGGCGTACTCATCGAGGAGAGCGACATCGTCGGTGGACAGGACAAAATGCGGGTCCTTGACCCGAGCGAGATAGAGAGAGACGGCTCGAATGGCGGGCGATGTGCTCATGGTGACACTTCCTGTTCCCTTGTCGCGATCACGGTGATTGACTAACCCCGACGTGAACGAGACGCCCCGCTCACTTTGCTTCGGTGTGCCGCTAGACGCTCGCGCACCATGTTCGTCACTATGTTCCCCGTGAGTTGCATCTCAGTGTTGACCGCGTGGTCGCCGCTGACCAGAACGTCGAGCCGTCCGACCTTGGTGGTCAGAACCGACTGCACCGTCTCGTCCACCGTGCCCGCACACACCATCGTGGTGTAGGTGACGTGCTCGGCGTTCTGCCCTGGTCGGTGCTGCCGATCCTCGGCCTGCACGATGTTGTCGGGGGTCCAGTCACTCTCCACGAAGAGGGCCTCGTTCCCTCTCACGAGGGTGATGCCGACTCCCACCTTCTGGATCGAGAGCACGAGGGCGGGGATGTTCCCCTTCTCGTATTCGTCGACCAGTCGATCTCGCTCTTGGTCGCTGGTCTTGCCGTAGATGATCTCGGCTCCCGGTATGCCGTCGCGCAACCGTTCGAGCACCTCTTGGTGGTGCCCCCATACGAGAATCGGCCTCTGGGGTCGGTCGGCAACGAACTCGATGGCGGCGGGCACCTTGGCCAGCCCCGCCGCCCGACGGAGTTGGGACAACAGTCCGATCTTGTCGTGGCACCACTCGTCGATTTCGTCCTCGCTGGGGTTCCACCCCATACTGGCGAGCCACTTGTCGATCTCCTGGTGGACCTCAGACAGGGCGTCGCGGTACTCCTTGTTGATGGCGTCGACCCAGTAGACGTTGCGAATCTTGGGAGGCAACCCCGGTAGCACTTCATCCTTGGTCCGCCTCACCCATACGTCGCGATCCAGGATTCGACGGAGCCTCTCCAACTCCTTCTTTCGTGGTGCCCAGCCCCACTTGGACCGGTAGCAGAACTGGTCTCGGAATGCCTCGTAGTCGCCGAAGAGTCGCTGTAAGTCTCCGGTCATGTCCAACAGTGGAGCGAGTTCGAGGGGATTCGCTGCCGGAGTGGGCGTCCCGGTCGTGGGGATGGTGTCGGGGGTCACTCGCGCAATGGCCCGGTGACGGCGGGACCTCAGCGAACTCAACGTCTTGCACGAGTGGGCTTCATCGTCGATGAACACGGTAGGTGACCACTCCAGGAGCAGTTCGTGGAGTTCCTTTCGTAGCGACATCAGGGCGCTCGACACGATGACCACACCCTCATCGGGTAGGGATGACACCCCCTCGATCAACTTGGTCGCTGCCGTGGACGAGGCTCCCTCGATGGGGGTGGAGAACCCCGTGTCACGAATGGCGAGCACGGGGCCGAGGCCCGCCTGGGATGCCTCGCGCGACCAGTGCGTTACCACGACGGGCGGGCACGCCACAAGGGTGCGTCGCGAGCGGAGCATGGCCGCCGCCGCGAGGGTGGACCGAGTCTTCCCGACCCCCGGCTGGTCGCAGAGTAGGCGTTTCCCTTCCGCCACCATCCGAGCCCCCTCCAACTGGTAGTCGTAGAGGTTCAACGCAAAGGTGTCGGGGAGGGGATGGACGTCAGTGGTACGTGGCGGACGCGGCGGACGCTTGCGGCGCTTCACGAGCCCCCCAGACTCGTCGATGATCTCGAAACCGGCCTTCGTCAGTGTTCCGGGGCGGAGATCGTAGACGTCGGGGATGTTCCACGTACCCGACTTCTTCACCCACGAGGCCCCCGACAGTCCGGCCACGAACTCCCGCAACGGGGTCCCGTCATCGAGACGAGCCCCGAAGTCGAACTCGAGGGACACCGAGTCGTCGTCGTGAAGGATGGCCAGTCGTCTACCCCAGGCCATCGTGTGCCGCGATTCCGTGTTCCTCCATCACTACTTCCACGATTCGGTACACGACGCGACGGGTCTCGTCGTCGATGCCGCCGATCTCAAAGATCAACGTTCCGTCGGTGTCGATGACGATAGTGACCGATGCGGTGGAGTCATCGTACCCGGCCTCGTCGAGCAACACCAGGATGTCGGTGACGATACTTTGCAACGACAGGCGCCCATTGTCATCCATCGCGTCAGACCACTCGGATGTTGTTGTGTCCCAACACGGACCGGAACGCGCCAGTGATCGCCGCCTCGTCGTCATCAGTACCGAGGTGGCGGATGCGGTAGGTGACGTGTCCGTTCTCCTCAGTGATCTCCTCGATGTTGATGAGTACCCCATCGAGCCCCGCGTCACGCAGGAGGCCCAGTACCTCGTTCGTCACTTCCATCGACATCAGCCGTTCGCCTCCTTCTCACTCAGTCCTGTGGTTACGTACTCCATCACCCAATCGATCTGATCGTCGGTGAGCGACAGATGACGCAAGCCGCTAGTGGGAGACCGTCGCAGATCGGTGTTCTTGGCCCGAATTCGCGCCTCGATCCGTGCTACCGTCGCATTTCTGCTGTGCGCGACTGTTGAGGTCATCATTCACCCCCCGTCTGCCCTACACCGTAGATGAGTTGCCACAGTTCGCGAAGACTGCTCTCCACCGACGCGATCTTCTTGTTCTCCTTCTTGGTCAGTGTGCGGCGGATGGGTCCAAATCGAAAGACCACTCGCCCCCACGAACTCGACCGGAAGTAGTAGTGAAGGTGGGCCTCGGAGCCAATCGTCAACTGGCCCTCCCCCTTGCAGAGTTCGCAGACCGACGGTTCCCCTTCTACGACGTGACCGTTCTCCCCCTCACCGGTGCCGTGACAGACGGGGCAGGGGAAGAACCGACTGACGGCCATCACGATCTCGCGAGGGGCCTCGTCATTATTTGGCAATTTCTTCTTGGTCATCGTGCTCCCCCTTGATCCAGGTTGGTCTCGTACGTCAACTGGCACGCCTCACACACGTCCTCCTCGGGGATGGTCGTGACGAACGTCACGGTGCACAAGAGGCACGTCTTCGTGAACTTCGTGTCGGGCTGGGGGGTGGGGGTGTCCATCTCACGTCACCTCATCGTCGTCGTCGGGGAACATCGCGTCGAAGCACGCTTCGCAGACGCCGGAGAGAAGCATCTCTCGCTCGCCGTCGGAAAGATCAGAAAGGGCGACCTGGATGGGTACGCCACTGAGCCATGCCTGATACCCCTCAGTGCTCACGGCAGTCGTGGACACTTTCCCACATTGGGTGCACGTGTTCATCAGTCGTGTGGTCTCGCTCGCGTTCGTCGTGTTGTGGGGGGTCATGATTTTTTGTTGGTTCAGTAGGTGTGCCGTACATCGACCCAACTGACACCTCACCTTTCGCTCACACTCTCTATAGCCCCACGTCGCCCGTCTCGCTCCGCGACGACTCTCTCCACCTGATCGAGGGCGGCTCGAATATTGGGGATGTCCTCGATCAGAATCTCGGCCACCCCGGTGTAGTTGAAGTTCTCCGGCGTCACGTTGGCGTAGTTCACGTAGATCACACTGCGCGGGAGTTCCGCCTGGGGTACACGACACCCGTCGGCCCCGTACAGACGAAATGATTCGCGACGGACTTCGACGCTGTAGTCCCCCATTTCAGTAGTTGGTTCGGGTAGGTATCCCATTTTCTCTCTTCTCCTTCTCCTCACAAAAAATGCAGGCGCCGTTCGGAGTGGTCCACTCTGCCGGAACCTGGCGACCACAGTTACGACACGCGTGGTCGAAGTCCGTCGTCATCGAATCTCGGTCCGTCACGTCACCGTCCACTTCTTCGGGCAAACGATGTTCTCGTCGTGGACTCGCCACATGAAGAGCAGTGTGCTGAGGTCGGGGACGACGACGCCCCACCCACACTCGTCGCAGGACCACGATACGAGACTGGCGGCGTACTGGTCGTCCTCACGCTGCCTTTGCTCTCTGGCCCGCAAGTGTCCCCACGAGTAGGACACCCATGAGGCCACGACAATCTCGATCAGAACTGTGTACACGCTCGTTCTCCGTGCTCACGAGGACGTCGATGTGATGTCTCTCCGGACCAGACGGCACGACCGATCCGATCCCTCTCTAACCCCGTGAAGCGCGGGTGGCCTCGCGGTGATCATCCAGACGTGGCAGGGGTACCATCCGAGGAAATCCCGGTTCGACGAGAAGTTCACGTCGTTGGTGCCGCCGACGGTGGCGTCGGATGAAGTACGTGGTGAGCCCGGTGAGTTCGAGGATCACCACCCCCAGGGCCACGTACATGTCTCGGGTCGAGATGGTGATGACGTAACTGTTGATGGTGACGACGGTGGCAAGCAACGTGACTCTCTTCTCTCTGCGGTTACTCCGTATCGTAGCCAGGGTCGAGAGAGAGGTGGTTCTTCTCCCGGAGAACGACGAAGGGGCCGACCACCGTGCGGTCGGCCCCTTCGTCCAGGAGACTAACTAAAGACGACGGACGTCTTGTTGCTCGAGTGAAGTCGAACGTTCACCGAAATCGTCACGTTGGGGGCCTTGTCCTTCTTAAGTTGCACCCTCAGGAAGTTGGCAACGGCCCGAGCCCGACTCAGCGCCACGTTGCGGTTGTTGGGGGCGAACCCCGTCACGGTCACGTGGGTGAATGACGACGATGCGGCCTTGGCCGTCAATGTCACCAGTCCGGCTACCTGACCCTTGTTCAGTTGTACCGTGTTGCCCAGGTACCCCATCGCACGAGCCATTGGGGCGACGGGAACCATAGGATTCGTCGCCGTTGACGGCAGCGATGCGCCGACGTTGTTCGTCGCGGTGGCCTGGAATATGTAGCGGTCACCGTTGGTGAGCCCGTTGATCCGACAGGAGTCGGAGGTGGAGATGCAGGTCTCACCGCCGTTCTTGGGGTTCGTGAGGTCAGTGGCCAGGATCGTGTACCCCGCAGGAGCAGCGACCCCCTTCGCTGTCGCCGGAGGAGTCCAGGAGATGACCGCGAAGTGATTGCCCAACTCCACCCGCTTTACCGTCGGAGGGTTAGGTACGGGGGCCGGGTTGATGGGGTTCGTGGGGTTGGACTCCACACTGCCACTCGGGTTCGTAGCGGTCACCGTGAAGGTGTACCCGTCACCATTCACCAGACCCTTGACGAGGCAGGAATTGGTGGTCGACGTGCACGTGACGGGTGGGGCGGTGGGATCGGTGGTGTTGTTCCCCGTAACGGTGTACGTCGTCCCCGCCGTGGACGATCCGGATGACGACTGTCCGCCCCAGCCGACCCAGACCTCACCGTTACCCTGTCGAGTGGAGATGGATGAGACCGCCGATGGCGATGGGGTAGGGGGCAGCGGCGTCACGGGAGTCGTCGTCGTGGTTGCTGCTGACGACCCGACAGAGTTCGTCGCGACCACCTGGAAGACGTAGTTGTCGCCACTGTTGAGCCCCTTCACCGTGCAGGTGGTGGCTGTCGTCGCGGTGCACGTCTGACCACCGTTGCTGGGGTTAGTCGTGTCAACGGCGGTCACTGTGTAGCCGCTGGGCGCCTGTGAGCCGCTGGTCGTAACGGGTGGCTTCCAGGAGATCGTCACTGATCCGTCGGATGGAGTCGTCACGACGGTCGACGGCAGTACCGGCTCCGGAGGGGTGTACCCACCAGTGCCGGTGTACCCACCAGTGCCGGTGCCAGTGGTAGTTCCGGTTCCGGTGCCTGTGGTGCTACCCGTTCCGGTGCCAGTGCCGGTGCCTGTGGTGCTACCCGTTCCGGTGCCAGTGCCGGTGCCTGTGGTGCTACCCGTTCCGGTGCCAGTGCCGGTGCCTGTGGTGCTACCCGTTCCGGTGCCAGTGCCAGTCGTGGTTGGAGTAGCGGCGTAGGTGCTCGTTGCGGAGACATCACACGTCGACCCACTTACGGTCCCTCCGCTCGGACACGAGTAGGTGGTAGTGGGGGTGGCAGATGTCGAAGTTGAAGAGGTAGTACACGTCGACCCACTTACGGTCCCTCCGCTCGGACACGAGTAGTACGACGTGCTGTTGTACGTCGCTGCCGTTGATGACGTCGTGGTACACGTCGACCCACTTTGGGTCCCTCCACTTGGACACGAGTAGGTAGTGCTGGCCGGAGAAGAAATTTCACAACCGTATAGACCTGGCCCTGACGATCCAGCCGGGCACGTTGGATTACTGTTGGCCGCTGTTGTCGTGTAGGCGCCAGCAGAGGTGTACCTGTAGCAGACAGCCGGGTTCGAGGTGGGGGACCAGCCGCTCGAACACGAGTAAGTGGTGGTGGGGGACACAAAATAGACACACGAAGACCCAGAAAGCGCCTCACCACTGGGGCAACTCAAAGTTCCGGTCGCCGCATAGGACGATGTCGTCGTGCAGGTGCTCCCGCTGAGAGTTCCTCCACTGGGGCAGGAGTAGTAGCCGCTCGAGTTTAAGGTGGCCGTATATGTGGTGCCCGATACGATACAACTCGACCCGCTGAGAGTCCCGCCACTGGGGCAGGAGTAGTTTGTCACCGGAGTAGCCGAATACGTGGTGCCCAGAGAGGTGCAAGTGGACCCCGAAAGGGTTTCGCCGGATGGACAGGCATACGTCGTGGTGGGGGTGGCCGCGACTGTGGTAGTGGTGTTCACCGTACAGGTGGTCCCGTTCAGGGTCCCCCCGTTAGGGCACGAGTAGGTGATGGTACTGTGGGCTGCGACCGTAATGGTGGTCGACGTCGCTGTCGTCGTCGGGGTTGAGATGGTACTGGCCGATGCACCTACAGTCGACGCCGCCTGGAATGCGAGACCAAGGAACAAGAATAGTGCGGAGATCAGCCTGATGGACTTCTTGGTGTGCATGTGACTCCCTTAATCGACCCTAGTCGTTATGATACCCCATCCCTTCCCAGGTCACTCCCGAGACACCAAAAAATAAGACCCCGACATTTTTCAGCCGGGGCCTTATTTTTTGGTGCTGGTGCGGGAAGAACCCCTAGCGGGTTACCTTCTTCGTAACAATTGTCTTGCCAGCCTCTTCCACGTAGCAGTTGTTCTTGGTGCCACCAATCCACGTGCCGCCGTGGTCAGCGAAACTCTTGTTGCACGCGGCGACGGTCTTGGTCTCGTCCCTCGCGCACAGGTTTGTCGCTACGGAGACCCTTGTCCACCCACTCGCGCACAAGAGGGAGGTGGTAACGGTGGTAGTGGTCCCGGCCTCTTCCACGTAGCAGTTGTTCTTGGTTCCACCAATCCACGTGCCGCCGTGGTCAGCGAAACTCTTGTTACACGCGGCGACGGTCTTGGTCTCGTCCCTCGCGCACAGGTTTGTCGCAGTCGCGACCTTCGTCCACCCCTTCGCGCACGAGAAGGTGGTGCTGGTTGATACGACGGACAGAGATGACGCCCCCGCCGCACTCGACGACGCAACAGACACGACAGCCGGAAGCAGGAACGACGCCCCCGCCACGACTATCGCGGCAACAATGCCTCGTACCGATCCGAATGACTTCATGTTTCTGTTCTCCTTGTCTAGCGGCGGAGACGATCTTTCTTCTCCGTCGGGTCCTACGAGAAGTGTCGCACCTTACGGCACTCCTTGAAAGCAACTATGGGTGCTCTCTCGGAAATATTCCTCCACCCATCTCGTAGCCCCACCACCCCGTGACTCGCCCCACTCTACCTACTGAATTGAGCAACTTCCGTTGCGTGTGCTCACATTCACATTCACCACCCCGCCATTGTCGCTGTCGGTCGCCGAGTACGTTCCGCTCTTCGTGGTGACGGTGATCGACGCGGGCGAGCCATTGCGAGTAAGGGATGTTCCCGGACCGGAGACGGAGAGGGAGTTACGGGTCCCCGTTCCCGTCCCGTCGAATGTGACACTGACCCCTGCGCCACACAGGATGGTCACCGACGACGAGCGTCGTGGGGCCAGGGTCGTCGTCGTTGGGGGACGAGTCGTGGTGGTGACGGGGATCGTCGTCGTAGTCGGGGGACGGGTCGTGGTGGTAGTCGGTCGAGGACGACGGTGAATGGTCGTGGTGGTAGTCGGTCGAGGACGACGGTGAATGGTCGTGGTGGTAGTCGGTCGAGGACGACGGTGAATGGTCGTGGTGGTAGTCGGTCGAGGACGACGGTGAATGGTCGTGGTGGTAGTCGGTCGAGGACGACGGTGAATGGTCGTGGTGGTGAGGGGCGCAATCGTCGTCGTTGACGGAGACGCAACCTTGGATGGCGATCCGCGAAGCACCCCTACCGCGACGATGACGATTGCCACAGCAGCGGCGTAGGTGTACCACCGACGATAGAAGGGGGTTCCTCCGTCGTCGGTGGGTGGCACGGCGGGGGTGACGTCGGAGCGCTTCCTCTTGGGGGGCGTTCTTGCCCCCGATGGGGTACGCAAGAGAGAGTGTTCGGACGGTCGGGGAGCGAACCCTTCGTCGTCACTGGTGTGCGGAGGAGTCATGAGATGGTGAGGGGTGGACGGTGCGGGTGCGCGTACTCGTCACGCACCCGCACCGTCGTCATCCTAGAAGTCGTCGTCGTCGTCATCCACGACGGGCTTCGCTGCCGCCTTGGCGGTACGGGCCGAACTCGCCGCCTGGGGCTTTGCGGGGACCTCGTCCTCCTCGTCGTCCTCATCGGCCTTGGCGGGCTTGGTGGGCTTGGCGGACTTGGTCGACTTCGTGTCCGACTTGGGCTCGGACGCGATGACGCTCTTCCACTCGCTCGCCTGGCGGTCGTACATGTCGATGACGAACGCCGTGATGTTCCAGAACACGACGGCGTAGTCGGTGGGCTCGCCGTCCTTAGTGGTCTGGTTGACGCCGTCCTTCGTGTACGACTCCAGGCGACCTTCAACTCGCACGAGTGCGCCCTTCTCGAGCAAACCCGCGACGGTCTTGGCCTTGGCACCCCGGACCTTGACAGTGTGGTAGTACGTCTTGGCGTACTGGCTGTCCTTGTCGACGTTCTCCGCCAACGTGAACATCACCGCATCGGCGGAGTTCTCGTTTCGGAAGAAGTTGGGGTCCTTGGTCAGGTTACCTGACACCTTGATCTGTGACATTTGCTTTCTATCCTTTGCCGGTGTCGAGCACCGCTACTTTCCAGACGACCACGACCTGTGGCTGTCCACCTCTCTCTATAGCCCGTCGGTGAGACACTCGCCCCACTCGGCTATAGAGAGAGCAAGAGGCGAAAGGAAAAATATGCTGGCAGTCATCCCCGCCGATGCTCCCGTTACTGGCCCCGATGGACAGGCCGCCCTACCCGACTACGTCGGGTCGAGTGATGGTTGGCGATACTTGCTCTTCGAGCCCAACGGTGAGGCGCTGGTCTCGGACACCGCAACCGATCTCGTGGCGAAGATCATCGGACTGGAGTACGAGGGGCTCCCCGACAACGAAGCGGGGAGCGACGAAGCGTTCGGACTCCGTTACGACTTCCTGCTATCGTTCGCCGCCTTCTTCCAGACCATCAAGATTCAAGACGCGATCTACGCGGACCACTTCGACCTTGAGGCAACCGACGACGAGACGTTGACGATCCTCTTTCAGGAACGGACGGTCCCCTTCGAGACGCGAGACGGGGCGACCCCGGTATGGAACCACCCCGTGCCCCTCATCTTGATCGCGGTGGACTACGCCCCCTACTCGTCTCGACCCAAGCCGGTCGGCAACGTGATCTTCGTCGACCCCTACACCGAGACGTCGTTCCTGGACGCCTACTGCCGGTTGTCGTCGGCCACGTTGTATTCCCTGGGGTGACTCCTCGAAGCACCCATAGATGGGGGTGAAGGAGGACGACAGTGGCACAGAAGAACCGACAACCTCGCGGCACCCCCATTGGGGGGCAGTTCGCACCCGACCGCAAGCCGGACGGTGGTGACATCACGGTCGACGACTCGGGGTACACCCCCGCCGTCGTCGAGGCGTTCGAGGACATCTGGAATGGTCGTTCCGAGGGGAACTCCCGCGAGTCTCTCCTATCGGACTTGGCCTACTACGAACGACTTGGTCGCGACATCGACCGTCACGTCGTCGCGCCCGAGTCCGTCGTGGCGGGAGCGCCGACACACGTCGCCCAGAACTGGATCGACACGCGAATCACGTATACTCTTCGAGCCATCGCCACGAGAGGACGTTCAGATCGGGAGAACCAGATGAACGTCCTGCAACGTCTCTCGCGGGGCGTGCAGATCGAGCGACTGTTCCCCGTCGAGATCGTCGAGAGCCGAACAGCAGAGAGGAATCACTCATGACCGCACGGCAGCCGAAAGGGGTACCAACGGGGGGACAGTTCGCCGCCGAGCGCAAGCCGGGGGGCACCGAGTTGCGACCACCCGAGAGAATCCCCACGATGCCCGACTCGGTGGGAGCCGTCCCCTTCTCTCACGAGGTCGCACTTCGTCAGGTGGGGACCCTCAACGTGCTGGCGATCAGTGGTGGTCGTGTCCTGCTCATCAAGGACGAGAACCAACAGCCGGTGGGGATGGCCCTGCCGGTCAACCAGGGGTACCAGGTTCACATCTATCTCGCCAACAACGACACCTACACCGTGCAGCGGATATTCCGGGGGAAGATCAAGGGAGAGCGCGACGACGTGTACGCGGAGGAACTGGGGGAGACCGCCTGGAACGCCAGTTGCTACCAGAACGTCGAGTTCCCGTAGTCGCTACGGCGGAGTCGTGAGTCAGCCGCGAGGCTGAAAGGCCACCCACTCGTCGACCAGGGTATCGCCGTCGAAGCCGTTGGTGTAGAAGTCCTCGTACGCCAATATCTCGAAGTCGTCGATGGAGAACTCGACGTCGTCACTCTTTTTCCGGGGCGAGGTCTTGGCGGGCGACGCCGACGAGGATCGGGGCACGTGGTCATCATATAGTCACACGACTGTCAAGAGGTTTTCTTGGCACGGCGCCCATTGTTGGGGGTACAATTCATTTGCTTGACACAGGTGACTCTGGGCAGCCGGGGGCGGGCACTCTTTCGGGAGTGTCCGCCTTCGTCGTTAAACCCCCACTTTGGCGAACGAGTCGATGATCTGGTGCGCCGCCTTCTGGATTCGAGCCCCGGACTCCTTGATCTTCTTCTCCGCCTCGTCGGGGTCCCCACGTGACCACGACGTCACGTAACCGAACGAGTAGCCGCTGCTGTCGATCCCGAGCGCCTTGGAGACGACGTAGGCCACCGACTCGGCCTCGATCTCCTTGTGATCACGGGGGAGATCGCTGTCCGCGTCGTGTAGCAGTGCGTGACCGAGTTCGTGAGCGAGGGTCTTCACCTGCTGCTGCCCACTGTTGCTGTCCTTGACTCGGATGTGCTTCGTAGTCGGGTTGCAGTCACCATTAGCCGTGCCGATGACCGAATCGCTCACCTTCTCGACCGTAAAGCCGAACGAGGCGGCGACATCGGTAAGACTTTGGAACTGACCCTCGGGGGCAACCCCCTCGAGTTCGGGGGCGATGGTGGGAAGGGGGTCCCCTTCGGTCTGGCTCTCGTCGAACACCCCCACCGAGCGGAATCCGACCAGTCGGCGCTCTTCCTTCTGGGGGTCGTGGTCCTCGCTCTCGACCTTCTTGATCACGGGGGCCAGGATCATGATCTGGTGCTCGCCCTTCTTGACCTGTCTGCCGAGTTCCTGCCACTTCTTGTATCCCGCCACTCGTGACGCCTGGGGGCGCTGACTCAAGATCAGTACGGTGTTGCCGAAACTGTAGGAGTGGAACTTGCTCTGGACGTCGAGGTACTCCGTCCACCGCTCCGACGACGACAGGCTTCTCACCCCCGCCGACAGTTCGGCCAGCACCTCGTCGGTCCGACTCGTCTTGAGTTCCGCGCCCTGGGGCTTGCGCCCCTCAGCGAACTGTCCGCCCCGGCGAGGGGTCCCCTTGGGTACTCGCTTCTGATACATGCCGTCCTCCTCACCCCTACCTATGGGTGCATCGACTTGTGGGGTGCATCGACTTGTGGGGTGCATCAATTCGTGAGGTGCTCGTCGCGACACGTCGAGCACACGGCCTCGTCGAGATGGTCGAACGGCACCATCCCGTCACACCCCGGAGTGGCGCACTCTTTCGCGAGTGTCATCTGCGTCTCGATCATCGATCTCTCCCTCTCGTCGTACTGTGACCTACGGGTGCTCATTCGCATCTCTCCATCGAGACCACCCGTGCACCGCCGAGCATCCGAACCCCGAACTCAATGGCGAGACCACGAGCGTGACGGTGGGGCTCGACGAAGAGATGGACGGGGGTCAACACCTCCGCTCCACTGTCCGACGACCGGAACACGACCGACCACAGGGTGGCGAGGTTGCTCGTATTCCCGTGCTGGGCGTCAACCAACTCTTGGTCGGTGACCCTCGTGTCGCGACTCGTTCCCACGTTCACTCTCTAGCCCCACGTCGGCAGGTTCGCCTCGTAGGACCCGACGATAGGTGACCGCTCGACGTACCCGGTGTCCGTCGACGATGACAACGCCGGGTCGAGAGTGGTGGACAACAGTCCGAAGACGAGGCCGAGAGTGGTGGGTGGGGTCGTTTTCCATGAGGGGCCAGACTACTCCAGGCGACCGATTTCGTGCTCCAAATCGGTCCAAAAACACCTCGCAGGGGCCGTTGGAGGGGTCAACGTGTTACAAAACGGCCATTTGTAACACCTATGTAACCACTCGTTTATCCTGATGAGAGGGCAGAAATGGGGTCTGTAACACGTGTAACCACAGGGAGAATGTGTATATATAGAGATGAATAAAAACGCGAGGGGGTGACTGGAGGGGGTGCGCGAAAAACCTCGCGCGTATTGATACACACTCCCTGGACGTGTTACGGTGTTACATATATATAAATAAATATGTAAATTATGTATTTTTCTATATATATAAAGGCTTTTGGCGGCGAGGGGTGCTCGAGCCGACGTGTTACAAAATGTGTTACAACGTGTTACAACGTGTTACACGTGATACGATGAGCCATCGGCCCCTCGCCCAGGGGTCGGGGCTATAGAGATCACTGAGAGAAGGAAGTCACCGTGTCCACCCAGACGAGCATCGCCCCCCACCACGCCGAACGGCAATTCGGCGACGACCCCACCATCGTGTCCACCGCCCTCGCCCAGGGGTGCGAATCGGTCTCCACGGTGGACGAACTCCCCGATCCCCTGAAGTACCTCGAGAAGATGCTCCCCGGCATTCTCTTTTGGCACCACTCTCCCGACGGACAGGCCGTACCTCAGTTCCGGCCCGACAACCCCAAGGACGGCCCCAAGTACATCTTCCCGAAGGGGGTGGGGTCGGTACTCTCGATCCACCCCTCGATGACGACCGACCGGCCCACCGTCGCCATCATCGAGGGGACGAAGCAGACCATCTTCGCGTCGGCCTACGCCCCCGACGACGTGTTGGTGGTTGGCATCCAGGGGTGTTGGGGGTGGTCGTCGGACGGGCAGGCCCTTGCCTCACTCGATGACCTGGTGCAGGGGCGCGACGTCGTCGTGATCTTCGACGCCGACATCTCCGGCAACCCCGACGTCTACAACGCGGGGGCGTCGCTCAACGAGACGCTCTCGATCATCGGGGCCAACCAGGTCACCTTCGCCCCCATCCCCGGATCAAAGTCGGTAGGGCTCGACGACTTCCTGAGTCGACGCCCCATCGCCAATCGTGCGAGTGCCTTCGCTGAAATCCTCTCCAAGGGGGTTCCCTTCGCCAAGGTGAAGCGGCCCCCCAAGCGCAAGGTCACCGTGGACGCCAAGGACGGAACCTTCAACTACGTCTCGACCGAACTGGGGGAGATTTGCACGGTCGAGTTCGAGAAGATCGAGGACGACGGGTCGGTCTCGCTGGAGCAATCCCTGCGCCCCGTCGCCGGAGAGTTGGACGGGCGCAAACTACGTCGAGTCGACACCCTGCTGCACGCGGCAGTATTCGTCGAGACGGTCGTGGCGAGTGACGACGACCTGACGGTGGGAGCCGAGGCGACCTACGCCTACGACCTCGACGTGCAGATTGGCGGGGAGGGCGACGACTGCCGTCACTACATCGTGACCAACGTCCCCGACTCCGAACTGTCCAACGTCCGTAAGTGGCTCGCCCGAGCGGGAGTGGCGGGCCTCCAGACCGAACTCGGCCCCAACGGGATCGGCATCGTCGGGGGTCTACGAATCGCGGAGGCCATTCGCGCCGACATGAAGACCCGGCCCTTCGGCCAGAGAATCTCTCGTCCCCACTCGGGATGGTACGAGTACGAGGGGGAGGCGATGTGGACCGACACGTCGGGGTCCCACTGCAAGGACCGCAAGCGTACCGACGTCGTCGCGTCGCTGGACGGGACCCTCGCGTCGCTGGACATCCCCGGTTACCACGAGCACTACCGCCGTCCGCAACTCTTCCACGCGCTGGACCAACTGTTCGACGTGGAGAACTACCTGGGGGACTCAACCCCGTGGGTGGCCAGCCTCTCGGCACTCTTCTGGGCGCTCTCTGGTGGCGACCCCGACGCGGTCCTCTACATCCTCGGTGGGGAGGGGAGTGGGAAGTCGTCCATCACTGGACTGGTCTCCAACTTCCTCTCCGGGCAGTGGGGCACGGGTCTCAACCCGATGGCGTCGGCGGACGGCTCGTCGGCGTACCTGCGAGACCTGACCAAGCAACCCCACAACGTCCTGCTCATCGTCGACGACATTCGCGGACGCTCGTCGAGTCGGGCTCAGGATACGCAGGCGGACGGGCTGGAGAGCCTGATCCGCCCCGGCTACTCGGGCGGCGGAGCGGTGGCCTCGAAGAAGGTGCGCGGACCGAACGGCGACTGGGTCGCGGAGCGTCGCAAGAACAACCGATTCTTCCTGCTGGTCGTCGGTGAGGTGCTCCCCGACCAGGAGCGACAGTCATCCATCGAGCGCACCCTCGTCATCGAGGTTGATCGCTCCACGTCGCTGAAGCCTGCGGGCACCACCCCCTCGGGGGAGTCCGGATACGAGCACTTCATCCGGCTCTCGCGCGAGCGGGCATTTGCACCCATCGCGGGGGCCTTCATCGCCACCGTCGCGAAGTGGATCGAGGACAACGGCGGCTTGAGCCGCTGGCACGACCACCTGTCGGCGTCGCGTACCGCGATCACAACGGAGGCGGTCTCGACCAGGGTCACCGGAACGACCGCCCGAGTGCAGAACGTGGCGGGCACGTTCCTCTCCGGGGTCACACTCTTCTTGGAGTGGGCGGAGGAGATTGGGTACCTCACCAGTGAGAGGCGCCAGGAGATCGAGGCTCGCTGGCACGACCAGTTGATCGCCGCCACGCAGCGACACTCGGTCGTGAACCTCTATTCGGGTGGGGAGGGCGAGATCGTGATCTCGCGGGTGGCCGACGCGGTGGCATCGGGCCGCTTCGCTCTGGACCGGGCCGAGATGGGGCAGACACTCGTCGGGGTCCACACGGAGGTGAAGCAAGGCGACGAGCGCATCGAGTGCATCGCCCTGCTCCCCGGAGTGGTGGGGCAGATCGTCGGTGACGCCAACCTCGCCGCTCGTCTCGACAAGTTGCTCCTTCGCGACACCTCGGGGCGACGCACGAGGACCGTGCGTATCGACAACGTCGTGGCCCGGTGCTTCGTGATCCGTCAGTCGTCGTGGGGAGAGATGCCCAGCGAACCAGTCGGAGACTGATCGTGCTAGGGCGCGACCACGCGCTACTGGGGGCCGTGGGATTCCTCGCCATCGGCCCGACCATCGTGCACGACATGACGTGGGAGACCATCGGGATCGGTACCGTCACCTCGGCGGCGTTCGCTCTGCTCCCCGACATCGACGAGCCGGGGTCCACCGTCTCGCGCAAACTGGGGTTCGTGAGCGAGGCGGTCTCGAACGTGGCTCGCAGCGTGTCGGGTGGTCACCGTCAGGCCACCCACAGCCTCTTCTTCGCGGCCATCGTCGGGGGGCTGGCGTGGTTCGCCAACGGGCACCGATGGCCGATGGCGATTCTCGTCGGCGCCGCCTTCCTGCTCGCCCTACGGATGATTCTCCCCCGCGTCCTGCGATTCTCGTCGGTGCTGCTCCTGCTCCCCCTCGTCGCCGGGTGGTGGGCCTACCGTCACCCTCTATGGCCCGTCGCCGTGCTCCTGCTCACGACGTCGGGTGGAGTGGTGTGGCACATGATTGGCGACTCTCTCACCGTCGAGGGGGTCCCGTGGCTCTGGCTCCCCTTCGCGCGACCACTGAAGAACCTGCGCATCTCGATCCCCCTCATCGGGCACTGTGGTTCGGAACGAGAGTCACTGCTCGCCGTGCTCATGTCGTTGGGCGTACTGTGGCTGTCGTTCCGACTGATCGGCATCCCCGCCTACCACTCGGGTCGAGCGGAGTGGTCCGCCCACGCCAACTTCTCATTCCTGAAAGACATCCTTCACCGGCAGGTGGGAAATCTCACGAATGACGTCAAGAGTCAGGTGAATCAGCAGTTGAACAAGGCCACGACGGGAGTGGTCGGCCAACTGCGCGGAGCGACGACGCGGTGAGCACCCATAAGGAATACCAGGGAACACCCAGAATGGAGGACCCCGTGACCACACCATCTACGCACCACAGCAGCGGGCGCCAGCCGAAGCGTCAGCCCAAGGGGACCCCCATCGGCGGAGAGTTCGCGCCCGACCGCCACCCCAGCGGGCCAGACCTCGACGCCGAGACCACGAAGCCCATGAAGCGGGACGACAAGTGGCTGCCATCTCGCATCGACTGGAAACGGCTCGAACTGGTGATGATCGTAGAGCGCGACACCTACGAGGACGAGAACGGTCGTGAGCACTCCGTTCCCCACGACTACCTGATAAGGGAGAACCTCCCGCTCCAGTTCGAGGAGGCTCAGGGGCGCAATGACATCCTCGCGAACTACGACGTCAGCGGGCTCGACCCCGACTACTTCCAGTGTCGGTGTGGTGTGTGTGGGCACGTGCTGAAGTATGGTGGCGTTCTCGTCGACTTCGAGTCACACGATGGCGTCATGGTGGGGTTCGACTGCTTGGAGACCTACAACGCGGTCGCCGACGGTCTCGAGGACGCCCGTTTTCAGGCGCGACGTGCCGCCGCCGTCCAGCGTGGAGTGGAGAACGTACGGCGGGCCTGTGAGGAGAATGAGGGGCTGGCCGAGGCGTTCGACGAGATGAAGGAGCACTACATCGTCTCCGACATCAAGGACCGCCTGCGCCGGTACGGGACGATCAGTGAAAAGCAGGTGGCACTCGTATTGAGGATTGCCCGAGAGAGCCGGGAACGTGAGCGTGAGCGCCAAGCCCGTGATGCTCTCGCGGCTCTCGCTCCCGACGCCCCATCCGGCAAGCAGACGGTACGGGGGACCATCCTCTCGATGAGGAACGACGTGAGTCACTTCGGAGGGTACGACCGCGTGGTCGTCAAGATGCTCGTTCAAAGCGAGGAGGGGTGGAAGGTGTGGGTCACCGCCCCTTCATCGATCCTCAACATCCCGGTAACTGACGAGAACGACAAGTTCGTGAGGTACACGTCGGCGGCCCGTGGTGACACCATCCAGTTCGACGCCACCCTCGAACCCAGCAACGACGACTCCAAGTTCGCGTTCGGCAAGAGGCCCACCAAGGCCCTCGTCGTCCAGCGGGGCGAGAGTGACGCGGTGGGGCTAGAACCCAAGTAATGAGCGACACCACCACCGGATCGATGACTGAACTCCCCGAGGGGGCCGAGTGGGGTGGACGTGGCAACAAGATGCTGCTCGTCAGCGAACCGATTCTCAAAAAGGTGCGTCGCCCCTACCTCAGCGTCTCGACCGCCGACTCGGTGCGTGGGTGCGCCGCTCGCATGGTGTTCGACCGCATCACCCCTCGCGTGGAGGACCCGTTCGGCCCCGCTGAACTAGGCACCGAGGCCCACGCCATCTTCGAGAAACTCTTCTCCCTCGCGCCAGAGGAGCGCACCCCAGAGACGGCCCTGCGTCTCGTGACGAACCTGAACCGTTCCAAGAGAGGGCCGACTACGGACCGCGACCGATGGATATCGACGGTCGCCCAACTCGTCAGCGGTATCTTTCTCGTCGAGGACCCCACCACGGTCGACGTCGTCGCCAACGAGTTGAAGATCGAGGCGACCGTCAACAGCGTGCCGGTGTTGGGGTTCGTCGACCGACTGGGCACCAAGGACTCCGTTCTCACCACCACCGACTACAAGTCGGGGCGCGTCCCGAATCTTCGTTACGGCGACAAGCACGGAGACCAGTTGCGCATCTACCACTCGGTGCTGCACGAAATTGGCGAGTACCACCCGGAGTCCGCCGAGGTGCTCTACACCTCCTACAACACCGTGCGCAAGGTCGACCTCTCCCCCGAAGCCGTCGCGATCACGTTGCGAGACTTCAAGACGTCCTGGGAGAAACTGGGCAAGATGGTGGGGGAGGGAGCCTTCCCGGTCAAGCCGAGCAAGTTGTGCGGCTGGTGCCCCGCCCAGAACGTGTGCCCCTCGTCGTCCACCCGTGAGAGCGACAGCGCACCGTCACGCCCCCTGTTCGATCAGGCCAGTGAGAACCCGGACGACCACGAGACGACCCCCGCCCCCAAGGGCGCCACGGCGGGGCGAGGCAGCCGTCGTGGGGCTAGAAAGACGTCAGAAGAAGGAGCGGTGAGCACAACCTCACCGGCAAAGGAGAAGAGCACCATGTCGACCGTAGAACTGAAGCCGTGGGAGGAGTACGACGGCGACAACCTGAACCTGAACTCCTACGCGGCGACCGCCGCATTCGGACTCTCGTCAATGGCGTTTGACGTGCTCAAGCAGTACAACCAGCGCACGACGGGTACGTCGGTGTACGCGCTCGCGGCCACCTTCGTGCAGATCATCAACGGGGCGAACCTCGCCCTCGGCGGCGAGGAGTCGCTCTCCTTCCAGAGCGGTCGCCACACGAGGCTCCGGGGTGCGCTCCACTCCGCCATCGACTCGACGCCGCCGCCATTCGGTGGTGGCAGCGACGAGTGGGAGACCTGGGTCGCGGCCTGCACCAAGCGCGTCGCGGGTGTCTTCGCGGTCGCCCTCAAGTTGTGGGCGAGCCCCAACGTCGCCACCCCCTGGGACGCTCTCGTCCGCACCCCTAAGGAGTCAGCATGAACATCGAGGATTTCGCCAACCTCTCCTACGACCAGTTGGTCAGTGACGTTGCCGACCAGGTCGTCAAGATTCAGGACGCCATCGCGAAGAGCAACAAGTCGTTCCTGGGGACGGTCGTGTCCATCACCAAGGAGCAGTCGTCCACCCGTGGGGTGGTCGTGCTGCACACGGGAACCGACCGCTCGTTCGACGGAGTCCCGGCGGGGTGCGAGACAGTTCGCACCGACCGGACCGACGACCCCGACGGTCTGATGATGGCCCGTAAGGTCCGCGCCCTCAAGGGGCACAAGGTCCTCGTGTACGTCGAGTTGGAGTCGGACAAGAACGGACAACGCCGGTATCGCGTGCTGCGCCACATCGTGGACAAGGGCATCGACAACGACATGGAGTCCTGAGGTCACGTCGGCCTCCGAAGGGACGTGACCCATGACCGAGGGCTCAATCATCGATGAATTGGCTCGCGGCCTAGCCCAGCAGATCACGACGTCACAGTGCGACGAGATGGAGGGGCGGTGGCAGATCGCCGCTCTCATCCAGAAGTCGGAGGTCCCTAGCCGGATCGCGTACCGTGACGCGCGGTTCTACGGACGCCAGGCCCAAGACGACTACGCCGAGCACCTACGTGAGAAGTTGACGTTCCTCGTGATCAGCCCTCGGTTCGACACTCGACGTATCGCTGAGGGGGCCAGTTTCCAGGGGTGGATGCACTCCATCTGCTCATTGTCCATCTTCACGGCGTCCGTGAGAGAGGTCGTGCAACCCCACAACAAGCGGGTCCACGGTCCTCGTCAGCGCGCCCCGATCCACGTGGAGAGCCTCGACGAGTCCTTCGATGTCGCCCAAGGCCCGAGCGACGACGCCTGGCTGACGGCGTGGAGCGACGCCTACCAGACCATTGCCCCCTCACTGCGAATCCGCAACGAGCAGGTTCACCTACGGGCCGGGGTACTGGTCCGGGCGTACCACGTACGCACCCCTCAGCGAGGGGTGTACCGCGATGATCGCGAGACGTTGCTCGCATCGCTCGACGACCCCAAGAGCGCGTCCAACGACACACTGCGGTCTCTCGACACTCAGCCGATTGGCCTCGCCACTCTGTGGCCGGACCAGGTGGAAGCGTTCAGCACCCTACCCATCCTCGTGACGCACGCCATTGCCCTTTCGGTACTGACCCCGGTCGCTCCTCCCAGTAGTGCGAGTCTGGTCGCGTTGCGGGCGCAGATCGACGTCACCCCCACACAGGCCAACCAGATCGTGAGCGCGTTCGCTCGCTATCACTCGGAGACCTACCTACGTCGCAACGGGCGGAGCCCCCTGGTGCCGAAGACCTACGCGGAGCACGTGGCCGACGAGGCAGAGTTCTTCGACGTCGCGTCGCGTCTCGGTGCCCCCCGCGAGGTCTACGACGACCTCTGCGACAAACTCCGCGTCATCGAACGGAGTCGCTTCTCGGAGTGATCCACGACGAGTGGGGTGGGGATAGAGAGTCACCGATGGAGTGTGATCGCGAATCCCCGCAAGAGACGAACAGCCCTCCACTCACCACCCATCTTCCCGACTGGGATCGCCAACATCTCGTCGCCGTCGTTCGACGTCAGCGGGGATTCTGCTCCAAGGCCAGCGTGGGCAAGACCCGACGCCACCTCGTGAACATGCTGCGGCACCAGTACACGAACTACGACGAGTGTCAGAGCACCGAGCGATTCGTCGCGGCCTGTCGGGCCATCGCCACAGCCTACGAGTGGCTCGCGACGGAGTGCGAGCGCCAGATCGCCTGGCGCCTGCGGAGGGATTCTATCGCGGCCCAGAGGTCGTCGCCCCGTCTCTCAGTAGAGGATTTCCACACTGGTATTAGTGGAGTTGGTACGACATTGGTGTAATTACAAGACTACAGAATGTAGAGAAAATAACACGTTGACGTGTTCCTATGAGCACGAGGCGCCGGATGTGTGGTTACAAAAGTAACACCTACCTCCGTTGTCATTCAGTATGACGGAAGTTTTTCACAAACTTCCCGACAAACCCCTGGAGGCCCCCTCGGGCATCCATAATAGCAAGTACCCCAATCCCCAACCGAGTCCCAAGGAGTCACCGGAATGTCGCTTTCCCCCACCACTGTCGCCAAGTTCCTTCGCTTCGAGGTTGGTCCCGACGCCCTCCCCGAGCCCCAGTGGGGGCCTATCGGCAAAGAGGTCTACCAGCGCACCTACTCTCGCGATGGTGAGGTCTGGGCCGAGACGGTCCGTCGTGTCGTGCTCGGGTCGCTCTCCTACACCGACGAGAAGGTGTGGCTGGACGACGAGCCCGTCAAGTTGTTCTCCCTCCTCTACGAGTTCAAGGCGATCCCTGCCGGTCGTCACCTGTGGGTCACCGGCACGCCAGTCTCGACACTTTCCAAGAACTGCTGGAGCGTGGGCTTCGGCAAAGACACGTTCAGTCACTTCGCATTCCTCGCCGAGCGACTCTTCGAGGGTGGGGGCGTCGGCAGCAACTACAGCCACGACCTCGTCGGGGTGACGCAACCAATTCGTTCGACCGCGAGTCTCGTCTTCCGCCTGCGGTCCGACCACCCCGACTTCAACGAGGTGGCTGAGATCGTCGACCTCAACGCCCCCACTCCCGCCAACGCCGTCGTCGTCCACGTCCCCGACACTCGCGAGGGGTGGGTGTCAACGTGGGTGACCCTCTTCGCGACGGTGTGCCGTTCCGAGGAGCACACCAACCTGGTCATCGACATCAGTGACGTTCGCCCCTACGGGGCACCACTGAAGACCTTCGGAGGCACCGCGTCCGGTCCCGCCGCTCTCGTGCGCTCACTGGTTGCCATCAGCGACATCCTCAATGAGGTGGTGGGTCGTCGCCTGTCAGGTCTCGACACCATGCGCATCGACCACGAGATCGCGTGTGCGGTGGTGGCTGGTGGTGCCCGTCGTTCGGCCCGCATGTCCATCATGTCGTGGCGGGACCTTGACGTGATGGACTTCATCAACGCGAAGGCCAACAGCGGTTCCCACTGGACCACCAACATCTCGGTGGAGGTCGACAGCACGTTCCGCAACGCCATCGCCGACGTCAACCACCCCGACCACACACTCGCCCAGTCGGTTCTCGACGCCGTCTCGGCGGGGATGGCCGCGAACGGTGAGCCCGGCTTCGTCGACACCGACCTCATGTCGATTGACGAGCCGCGACCGATTCGAATCACGAACCCGTGCGGCGAGGCGCTCCTGGTCTCGATGGACAGCGAGATGGGGGTCATCGGAGAGAGTTGCAATCTGGGGTCCGTCGACCTCGACGCCTTCGGGACCGACATCGAGGGCGCCAAGGAGGCGTTCACGATGATGGCCCGCTTCCTCTACCGGGCCACTCTCAACCACCACAAGGACCCCCGAGCCCACACCATAGAGAAGGAGAGCCGTCGCATCGGCGTCGGCTTCATGGGGCTACAGGGGTGGGCGGCAGCGCACGGAGTTCGACTGAGCGAACTGGCCGACAGTCTCGAACTGCGTCAGCACCTCACCGACTTCCGTCACCAGGTTCGTCGCGCCGCCGACGAACTGGCCGACGAACTGGCGACGCCGCGCAGCGTCAAGGTCACGGCCATCGCCCCAACGGGGACCATCGCCCAGTTGCGGGGGACCCAGCCCGGCGTTCACCCCGTCTTCGCTCGGCACTTCCTCCGTCGGGTCCGTTACGCCAACTCCGACCCCCAGTTGTCCGAACTGGCGGCGATGGGGTACGCCATCGAGCCCGACCTCTACACCGCACAGACAAGTGTCGTGGAGTACGTCGTTCGCGACTCGATCCTGGACCGCTTCCCCGCTCACCTCATCGAGCAGAGCGACGAGTTGAGCCTGGCACAGTTCCTAGGGCTACTCGAGGCAGTCCAGGCGACCTTCTGTGGGTACGGCGACGGGCAGAGCATCTCCGCCACGGCCCAGATTCCTCCGGGGAGCGACCCCAAGGAACTGTCCAACGTCCTGTCGGACTACCTCGGGCGGGTGAAGGGCATCACGGTGTTCCCCGCCGTCTCGCGTCCCCAGTCGCCCTACGAGGCAATCTCCCAGATGGAGTACGAGGCCAACGCTGGCCCCGTACAGATGGTGGGCGACTCCAACTCGGGTGAGTGTGTCGGGGCGTCTTGCCCCATTCGTTAGCGTCGGCACCACGGCAACTAGATCAGCCACTCGCCACAGAGAGAGCCCTACGATAGGTGGTGCCCACTTACCACCTAGCAAGGACAGCCCCATGAGTCAACCGACCACGCCTCCGTCTCCCGTCTATCGGCGCAGCAGTGGACACTTCATCCGACACCTCGTCGTGATCGTGGCCGCACTCGCGGTCATCATCGTCGCGGTGAACGTAATCCACAAGTCCGCGACCGCTCTCCCCTCGGGAAACCTCAAGGCTCAGACGACGTGGCAGGCGACATCGCCGTCGACCCTGGGGGCGTTGACCACGGTACCCAATGAGGTGTTCAATACCGTAGGGATCAACTCTCCGTCCATCCCCGTCACCGCGATGGCGTCGTTGGGGGGACAGCCGCCCCTTACCGCCGTCTCGTCAACCGGCGCGAGACTTCCCGAGGTGTTCTACGTGGGGGCCAACTACTGCCCCTTCTGTGCCGCTGAACGGTGGCCGGTCATCATCGCCCTGAGCCGATTCGGTACCTTTACGAATCTGGGCAACACCACGAGTGGGGCCAAGGACATCTACCCCAACACTCAGACCTTCACCTTCGAGCGGGCTCACTACACGTCGAAGTACGTGGCCTTCGACCCCGTGGAGATGTACACCAACATCCCCAAGGCGTCGGGGGGCTACACCAAGTTGGAAACACTGACGCCCGCTGAGAGTGCACTGTTCACGAAGTACGACGCCAGTACGGGGTACGCGATTCCCTTCATGTCGTTTGGCAATCGCTTCTTCCAGGAGGGGGCGAACTACAGCCCCGCATCATTGGCGGGGCTGACCCGCAACCAGATCGCGTCGAACCTAGGGAACCCCACCAATGCGGTCACTCAGGCCATCATCGCGTCGGCCAACTATCAGACCGCCGCGATCTGCGTCCTCACCAAAGGGCACCCCGGAAAGGTGTGCGACAGTAAGGGGACGAAGGATGCGGCGAAGAAGTTGGGAATAAAGTGAGCGCCATCGTCGCTCCGCGACGGATCGTCCTCTCGTCGTTCCTCCTGAGTTTGGCCGGACTCGGTGTCGCGATCTACATGACCATCGCTCACTTCGAGGGGGCACAGATACTCGCGTGTCCTGTGTCGCACGTACTCAACTGTGAGGCCGTCACCACGTCGCCCCAGTCGTACTTCCTGGGCGTGCCCGTCGCGGTGTGGGGGCTTGCCGACTACGTCGTGATGTCGATACTCAACTCCCCCTGGGCGTGGCGGTCATCTCGTGACATTGTGTGGCAGGCGAGGACCGTAGTTGCGGTGGGGTCGATGGCCTTCGTGCTCTGGCTGATCTACGCCGAGGTGCTAATCATCGGACACATCTGCATCTGGTGCACCAGCGTTCACGCGATCACGCTCGTAATCTTGCTTCTCGTCATGCGGTCCGTGGGATATCGCACTGTCGAATAA